>Ga0302215_10000033_pt1 | contig 111869 bp, 180 predicted proteins | sample II_Fen_N3_1_FD_194580 | JGI IMG/M metagenome (GOLD analysis project Ga0302215, IMG submission 194580) | Peat permafrost microbial communities from Stordalen Mire near Abisko, Sweden - II_Fen_N3_1 | ecosystem: Environmental > Terrestrial > Soil > Wetlands > Permafrost | place: Sweden: Abisko... | reverse complement strand
CATAATTATTTACTATCACCTCCATCATTTTAATTAATTTTAATTTTCTACACCTAGCCTATAGCCACATTCTCAAAACTTAAAAACCCAATAAAAGTTCTGTTTTATCAACTCATTATTTATGCATTAATTTATTTTATTACATGCCACTAAGACTAACAGTTTGAGTAGAAATTATTGAATTATCTACACTATTAGTAAATGTTATTATGAAACTTTTTGATGTGCTTACACTAACATTTTTAACTAAGAAGTCAACATTAGATTTTCTAGTGATTGTTACTGACCCTGTCGCTACTAAAGAACTTCCAATAGAATCTAATGAATAATTTACTATCAATGTTGAATCAGCGACACCATTAATGGTTTCTTTGCAATTTGCAGTACTTGACATATAAGTTTTCAAGCTAACGCCATTAGATACTTTTCCTGTTGACCATTCACACGAATATGATATTACAGGAACAATTACATCTGTTTTAACTTCAAATGCAATATCAAATTCTTTTAAAACTCTATCTAATGTAACTTGTAGTTTCATACTACCTAAACCTATATTTACTCCACTTATTGAAATAACTCCATTTGTATTAGTAATAGTTGCTAAGGGACTATTACTTGTAACCATAACTCCACTATAATCAATCTCAGAACCTAATTCATCTTTAATAGAATATACTAAATTTGCCGATGTTCCCTTAGTTACTTCAAATGTAGTGGGGACATTATATGTATATGTATGTGGAATTACAGTTTTATAGTCCGCTATACCTAAAACCATATCATCTATTTCATAATTTATGGCTGTTTCTCCAAGTAATACAGCTAATACGCCTTTAGTAGTAACCCTATCCGTTTGTGTTGCTTTCCAAGCCTGACCATTTACTATGAATCTTTGATCTATTTTTATCAGTTTTGATATATCATTATTTGAGAGTACTAATCCAAACATTCCATCTCCCTCAATTATTGAACTTCCACCAATACTTTTTATTCCCAATGTATATTTCGTATTATTCGTCACAATTGTGGGAATAGTATATAAAGTGTTATCAACTATGAATTTCAAATCATAATTACACTCTTCAAAGATACCTTCATCATATCCATGTTTTTTATCTATCTTGGATTTAATAAGATAAGTTCTTAGTGTATCAGTTTCATTGACTTTGAATTTAACATAGTCTCCACGTTTAATCTGATTAGGATATACTTGCAATTTTTCTTCCATTTCAGTATCAGCAGTTTGTTTTCTTGATATGTCAATTACTCCTTTGATTGGAGCTTCTAAGTTATTTATAAATACATCTTTTGCATCGATTGAATTTATTAATACATCAAATCTATATATTGCATGTTCTCTAGCGTTATTATAGTCTTGTGTAATTCCAGAAATGAGTGATTCTTTGCTTGTTTGATTATTAGAAACTTTGTTTATAGTTCTATAATATTTTAAATCTTCTTTATTCATATCAATATGCCAATAAATGACCACCAGTTTTTCTATTCTTACTGTTATAGCTAACAACTTTTTTATCAAATTGTATTTGTCTATATTCAGCAACTTTTAAATAGGTAGTCCTTTCTGTATTAGAATTGGGCATTTTAATATCATCTCCAAAGTATTCTTGATATTTTTTCAACCTGACTATTCCTTCATCAAACATTTTAATAACCATACAATCACTAATTAAATCCTTTTCCAATGGAACTAACTCAAAATTAAATGTTTCTAAATCATCATTTTTATCTAAAAAATCTACATTTTGAGAGATGGAAACAACTAATTGCAAGTCACTTACTGCATCTTCTAATAAACCCATTTCTCTTCTATTTGTAATTTCTATAAATTCTTCTTCTGTAACATTTTCATAACAAAAGAAATCTTTGTATTCTTTTATTTTACGTTCAAATCTATCTATTACTTCTGAATAAGGCGTCAATATTAATCATTCCTTTCTATAATTCATTAAAGGAAGATTTATATATCTCCCTTATTATTTCTTAGTTGTAGTAGTTTTCTTAGTTGTTGTTTTTGTTACAATAGGTTCTTGAATATCTTCAACATTTTCTTCATTTGGAGCTACTGCTAATTCGATATTTTCAGTTGCGTCAACTTCTAATTCTGATTTTCTTATACCTTCAGCAATTTCTTCTTTTCTTGCTCTTATATATAATTCCACTTTTTCGGCAATAAGATATTTGTTAGTATTTTTCAAATAAACTAATAATGATAAGAAAGAGTCTATTGTTGACATTTTATCTATTTGAGTTATCTTTGTTAATATTGTGTCATTAGGTTGTAGGATCATTCTTTCTATTTCATCTCTTGAATAAGAGTTTTTGTCTTTATTAACGTCTATTCTTAATTGTTTATAGGCTTGGTCTTCAATATTTGGTGAGAATCTAATAGCTTGATTCTTGAAGTTTTCTGATTTCATATTAGCTTTCATAATATCTTTCCATAGTACAGATACATAATATGGTTCTCCATCAATCTTAGGAGGTAATTCATATCCTGCGTCTAAAGGATTTTCACTTGCTATAAATGTTTTATAATCATAATCGTGGTATACATCCACATAGTCTATTTCTTTTATCATTTCCATAATTATCTCTCCTTGAATTTTATATTATTTATTTTATTAAGAAAGGGCATGTAAATTAATACACACCCTAATGTTATAACTAAGAAATAGTTATTTTTGAAATGTATTGAGTATCAGTTACACAAATTCCAAATTCAACTCCAGAGAATTTGAATGAAATCTTTTCACCATTGTTTTCTTCAGTAGTTCTAGTAAACATTTGTCCTTTTGTATACATTTCTCCAATTGTTCCTGAAAAACCAAATACTCTATTTTCTGGTAATAATGTTTGATCGTCTCCTGTTTTCTTACCTTTTAATACTGGAACTAACTTACAACCATTTAATACTTGTAGTAATGATAAATCATTTAATGTTCCTTTCATTGTTTCAGAATAGAAATCAGCACCGATGGCTCTGCACATTTCTCTTATTCTGTTAGATAATCCAACAATTAATGGTTCTTTACCTGTAACTGCATTATCATATGTATAATCAGTTAAGCTTTGAGTAGCACCAGCAGTCCATGCACCAGTAACACCAAATACTTGAGTTCCACCAGTGATTAATTTATCTACATAGCTTAATATTGCTTTAAATTTTTGTTTGTCAAATTCTTCAATAGCATACATAGCTAAAGTTGCTACTCCAACTGCACCGTCTCTTCTTAAATTAGACATTGGGATTTCAGTTTCGATTTGTAAAACTGTTTCCATTGTGTTTCCTTCTGCTACATCTAGGTAAGATTTATCTACGTTACCTGTTCTGTTAGCAACTTGTCTTGCAACTAATGTATTCTTTGGTGATTTTCTAATTCTAACCATATCAAATTCGCCATAAGAACCCTTATCTGTTAAGAATTGAGTTAATACTTCATTTGGTACTTCAAATATAATTGGTTCAATTATATCTACAACTATTTGTGCAATACTTTCTCTAGCTTCTGTTTTACCATATTTCCAAGCATCATTTACCATTGTATTAACTACTTGTGAAAATGCTTCTTCGTCTTCTGATAATACTATATCCTTTTCTCTTAATACATTTTTAGAATATACATTTTTAGCCCATTGATATGCTTCTCCACTTTTAAATCTTTTTACTACTTCTTCTTCGCTTAATTCTATGTTTCTGTTTATCATAATTAATATTCCTTCTTTCTTTTATTATTTTTTTATTAAACTAATCTAAATCCTAATAATTTGTGTCCATTGTCATAAATCCAACCAAGGCTATAAAAAGCAGAACCAGTAGTTCCTTTTGCTAATTCTCCATTTACAACAGTTAATAAAGAACCTTCAACCACATCAGCATCAACTAATGCAGAAGCAAATAATTCTGTTGCATATCTTTCTCCTTTTTGAATTGTTTCAACTCCAGCGTATGCACCTGTTAAAACAAGATCTTGAGAAGTAGAATAATCTGAAACTGGCATACCCATTGCTACATCTACATCAACAACTACATCTCTTGTTAAAATTCCTACAACATTTGCGTCTGCAACTGCTTTTATCAATGTTGTGATTTTATTAGTGGCATCATAACTCTCGTTTACGAATGTCCCCCTTTTCATATCAACCTTTACTGTGTTTTGAGCATTAAATACTTTTCCTGAGTTTACTTGTAATCTTCTATACATATTAATATTCCTTCTTTCTTTTATTATTTTAATTTATTATTTAATTAATTTAAATTAATTATCTTTTAATATTTCTTCTAGCATAATTTAATAATGCAGAACTTGAATTTTCATACTTATAGTTTGTATTTGCGTTTAAATCAGTAGAAACTTCTACTTCTTTTTCACTTGTTTCAACTTCTGCTTTTTCTTCTTTAGTAGTTATTTCTACTTTTGAAGCTTGTTCAACAACTCTTTCAGCTATTAGACATTTAATTTGTTTTTCGTCTAAATTTGAAATTGCTTCTTTAATTGCTTCTGAATTCTCAATATCTTCTTCTGTAAAATATTTACTAGATAAAGCCATTTTCTTTAAGTTTTCTTTTTTTTCTGCAATTTCGGCTTCTAATTTCTTTGCATCAGCTTCAGCCTTTTCAATTCTAAGTGGTTCTAATTCAGCTATAGCCTTTTCTTTTTCTGCAATAGTTTCTTGTTGACTTGTAATTGTCTCACCAAGTTTCACAATTTCATCTATTTTTGTAGAAAGTTCCTCGTTCTTAGTTGATAATTCATCATTAACACCATTTAATTGTGCTTGAATTTCTTGAATTTGTTCATCAATTTGAACTGATGGAACAAAAGTCATTTTAACTGGTGTTTGGCTTGTAATAGATATACTTTCATCTGAATTAACAGTGTAAGCATATTCTATAAAGTCATCTTCGCTCTCTGCATTCCAATCATACCCTACTGCTCTAAATTCATACGGATATACTCTTGATATGCAAATCCATTTGTTTGTGTCTATTGAATTAATAGCAACTCTTAATTTATCATATAAATCATTTGTTGTTATAGATGACACTTCTGTTTTGTTTTTATTTTCTGCCATATCGACAATTCCTCCTTTTTCTTCTATGTTTTCGTTTAATTTATTTTCAACTGATTTTTCATCAGACTGAATGCTTGTTTCTATGTTTTCTTGGTTCTCTGATATTTGTTCAAAACTATTGATTTCACTTAAATCGTTTATAAATGCTTCTGCAAATTCGTCTTCTTGTTGTGTTTCTTCGGCAACTTCTAACATACCACTACAATCATATGCAGGACTTGTATATTTAGAAAGCAACGCATGTCCTATAAAAATACCATCGTTAATAACTTTAACTTGTTTTCCACCTATTGCATTTATATTACTATTTACAATTGATATTTCCCAAGATGTATTTAATGGTTCATCACTATCAAATCTATCTTGTATTATTTTGCAACAATTTTCAAACCTACGCCAAACTCTACAATTAGCTGTAATATATTCTACCTCATCAATAGTTTCAATTTGAACAGTATCAAATACTCCAAAGGCATCAGTTCCAAACTTTAATTTTTCTTGAAGTTGTCCATTAATTAACTCATAAACTTTTTTTGCTTGATGTGAAGTAAAATCCAACTCATCATCCTTATTTGGTTTTATTAATCCAACTAGTGGCTTCATTACTAAAGTATTTAACCAATTTTCTATAGTATCTCTATTTAACATTACATTATTTCTATTGGGATCAAAATTACATATAATGAATTTTACATTCATATATGAATCATCTTGAGATTCTGATATTTCTATTTTGTTATTACTATATAAAATTATTTTATCTTCGTCCAATCTATATCACCACCTTTCAAATCATACTTTTAATGCTTCTTTTCGTGATTGATCTGATTCTTGCTTATCTATATTTTCATTTTTTTTACTATTATTCTTATTGGTATTAGAATCTAGATTATTATGTGTTACCGTGTCTCCGTCTTTTCCCGATGTTGTGAAAGATGTTATATGAGGACTCATAATATCATCAGTAGTCATTTCTACGCCATCTATTGTTACTTTATTTTCTTTTACACGTTTATTAATTTCAATTTCAGGATTTAATCCTAGCATTGTCAAAATAGTATCGTAGCTTAATCCAATTTTTGAGTACATAGTTTCTACTAACCTTAATAATGTTTCTAAATCCAGCAACTTAGTAGATTCAATAGTTATAGTAGGTGAATATTCCAAAGGAAAACCATTTTCTTCACATACCAACTGATAGTATTTATTAAGGATTGGTTCTAAACTCTTAGTTATTCTATTAACCATTTTTAATAGTTCGTCATAGTTTATTTTAGTAGTTGTTATAGATTTAGAACCTTCTGAACTAATAAATGATATTCCTAATGCTTCTAATATTCTTAACTTATAACCTGATTTAGTTTTTTCATCAGTCAACTCAGTTTTAGGTTCAATCAATTTTAAATCTTGTACTTGTGGGTCAGCAGTATATATAATAGTATCTTTTGACATAGCTTCAAGTAAACTCACATGTGCATGACCTATCATATTAATGGCATTTGGCTTTTCCATTAATTCTTTTTCAGTTAATTGCAAATAAATCTTTTTAGTCTTTTGAATTAATACTTTTTGGTCACTTTTATCAACCGTTTCCAACATTAATTGAGGTTGTAGTGCTTTAAATATAGGTGTTAATCCATATAGCCCTTTTAAATTATTTATCCTATTTAATCCTATTTTTTGTGGATTTAATAAAGCATATTGGTCTTTCCCTTTATAAGCGTCATATATTTCAGTAGGATAACATTTTTTAACTTCGTCTTCTATTGTTTTTTCAATATCAATAAGTTTATTTGTTTTTAATCTTCCATATTTTGTTCTACTCTCTTGTAACCTTGATGATAATTCAGTAACATTAAAAGACACTACTGGGTCGTCATCAATTCTCATTGGTGTGATTTCAGTAATATCCATTGGATAATTTACTATAGAATAACCATTTTCACTATCACCCATTAAATAGAATATAAAATTACCTTCTGTATATGTAATAACTGCATTATCGGCTATTAACTTAGGTATATTAATTTGTTTATTAAACTTTTCTATTACTACTTTTAATTCGTCTTCCATTTTTTGTTCTTTTTTTAGTTTAGTACCTTTTTTACTGCTAGGAGATGGATAATCAATTTTGTAATTTATGTTTATATTATTTTCTATAGTTTCAACCACTCTACCAATTAAATCTTCTTTGTTTATGTAATATTTAACTATTCCGTTTATTTTCTTTATTTTATCTATACTAGTTTGAGTGTTCTGTGCTAATGAGGATAATTCGTCCATAGTTGTAACATAAGATGATGTATTTTTATCTAATACAGTACTATAAATATTACTTAATCTTTGTGCATCATATGTAGCTTGTTGTATGTAGTTTGGATCAAAATAATCTTTAGTAGTAGATGTTTCTATATCTGATAAGATGTAATTCCCACCGATATTAGACACTTGTTTTGTTTCGCCTTCTGATAGAACTGGTATAGTTAAATCTATCTTTTGTAGTTGAGGGATTGGGATTTCTGTAGATTGTTTTTTTGTCAATCGGATTCCTCCTTTCTTGCTTTAATTATATAGAATTGAAATTTACTGATGAAACAAATGTTGGTGCTGTTGACCAATCAACTTGTGGTGCTTGCTTATTAACTATTCCGTCACGTCTAAGGTTTTTTAAATGCCAAGCTAACATTACCATTGTGTAAGCTCTATCATCATGCATTTTACTCTTTTTATCAGGAGGCAGTTCATATTTATAATTTATATCATCACCTTGTCTTCTTATTGCAATTAATTCTTCTTTTGCGTTATCAATTTGCTTTAATGCCAATTCTTCGTCCCAAGATAGATTGTATTGTTTATAATCTATTGATTTTACCTTTTTCTTTTCATTCGTATCCTCATCAATTTCTTCAATCTCTTTTCCTTCCTGTGGTAGACTTAAGTACCCTTTCATATCATAATTATCTGTAAATTCAATTAGTCCTAAATTTAATAATTCTACAAAATCATCATACATTTCTGTTTTATATTTTTTAGGTGATACTAATTTTAATTTTCCTACTGCATTCGGATAAGAATTTACATGTTCAGCACAGGCTTCTTTATCAATTAATCCCCTATGTTTATTTCCTTGTTCATCTTCCCAGTCGTCCATAAAATAATCTGCGATTATCGGACCACCACCTCCTGAACCAGCATCAACTAGTAAACAATCTATATTCTCATAATCAGCCTTGCCTTTTCCGTTATAATTTATTAGCATTTGTTTTATCTCTTTAATTTGTTCTGGCGTTCTCATTGGAGTTTTTTTCTTTTTCCCTAAATCCACAAGACTTACACAGTTTTGAATTATTAATTTCCATCCAACTTGTTCATCATATATATATTCTCCTACTGATGTCGCTGAATTATCATAATCATGTGCTGGATCATATGAAATTGCAATGTGTCTTTTTATATTTCCTTCATTAATTAATAATGGTTTTCTAACTGATGAATTTTTCATAATTACTGCACGTTTTATAGGTTGTTTATTTCCACCATCAGCATCAAAACGATTAAAATATTCTCGATTTGCTTTCTCTGAGTTTGACCTTATTTCATCATCAACTTTAGATTGTGATAACAATGGTATATTTAATTTTTTACCTTTTAATGTAGCTCCTATTATAACCTCACAATTTAAGTCAGCTACAAAATGGTCTTTACTTCCTGCAAACATTAACTTTGCCCACTCTTTATATAATGTATAAAATGCAGAATCCGTACTACTAGCAGATGAACAAAACAATAATTGATTAGGAATATTCATCGGTATAGTTTCGGTGTTTATACCACCACCTAACTTAAACGACGAATCCTGTGTACAAAATGATTTTGTAACTGAAATATAGTTTTCACTTATGAAACCACTTTCATCATACAAATTTAAATTTGATCTTTTCCCTCTAATATTATCTTCTTCCCCAGAAACAGTAGTAACTTGACTGTTGTTAAATAGCTTACATCTAAATCCTTGAGGAGAGTGAACAAATCCATCATGGTTAGCACTTGCAGAAACTTCTCCTAAAAATATATCTGTTAATCCACAAAAAGATTCTATTTGTTTTTTTGCTATTGACTCCATTTTAAGTTGTCAAAGAAAGGTATCTTGGCTTTGACTTGCGGTTAATGAAAGTATAAAGCTTTGAAAGTTTGGAAATAACATCATTTTTGTCATTATAAATGGAGAACTTAAAGTTGATTTACTCAGCCTCCATTACGAGACATCAACCATAATGCAAATTGTTTGCTCCATGATTCTTGAAATGTATATTTTTGATAATCCATAAGTTCAAGTCCCAACACTAATTCTGCGAACTTTACAGGATTTCTTCTTCCCCATACAAGTATTTCATTGTATTTTAAATAACCTTCTAACTTTTTTTGAGTCAAATTACCTTTATTTATAATTGTGATACCCATAATGAATTTAATTCACCTCCTTCTTATATCAATAAAGTTTGCTTAAACGCAACAAAAGACATGTTACCATGCCTTCAGTTATTGAAACATATTTTTTTATTTAAATGCCTATTCACTATTATTATTATTATTATCATTTAATAACAATCTTAATTTATCTCTACTAATACCCACTAATTTTGAAGCTTCGCTTATTCACTTATAACACTATTCAATATTTTTTGTTTTTCAATTTCTTTTTTATTTTTAATAACCTTATCAATATGCTCCATAGTGTCAATAGGTACTATTTCCTCAACCATATTATTAAAACTTATTTGGTCTTCTTTATAATTCTGCTTTTGAATAGAGTCTTGTCCATCCTTTATGTCTCCGTAGTCCAAAACATCATAATAATCTGTTTCTAAAACATCTTGTTTATAATCTACATCATTGAAAGAGCAAATCGCCTTTAATTTTCTATTTTCTTCTCTTAATTTACTGTATTCTTGTTCATAAAAATTTATTTTTTCGTTTTGGAATTTTACCATATCTATTAAATCATCATCGCCAAAATTAAGATTTTCTACAATTGCTTTTGCGGATAATCTTGCTGTTTGTAACATACCATTAGAAGTCTGAATATCAAATAAATTAACTTGTGCTTCTTTTAAATCTATTTCTTTTAACTTTTTAACCATGCCCGTTAATGTATTTGCACCGATTGTTTTATGACCACTATATAAATCACTAATCTTATTGTCTTTCGCTAAAGCCAATAAACTTTTATTTAGTTTTTCTTTAGTGTCGGTTAAGCTTTTAATAGTTCCAATATTGTCTTTTATACTTTTTATATCAGAACTTAAATTTGTTATAACATCATTTATTTTATTTTCTTGATTTTGACCTTTTATAATACTTATTATTGCACTATTTTTAAGCTCATCATTTTGACTATCTTCATCTAGCATATTTATCAACTTGGCATACATTTTTGATTTATCTTCTTCTATTTCATTCTGAAAAGGATCATATCCGATTATTCTAATAATATCTTCTTTATTTTGTTTATCTCTTACTCGTTGTTCAATTTCTTCGTCAGTAAACTCTTTAGGCTTAGATATAATTAAGCTATTTTCTTTTTCTTTGGTAGTATCATCCTCAACAATACTCATTCCTAAATCAATTTTATCTCCATGTTCAAAAGCATAACCTTTATAATTTTTAAGAGAATTTATTGTTTTTATGTATTTTTTCCATACTTCTAATCCATTTTGTACTATAGTGAAATCTTTATTCCATCCTGCTTCTGTTAATGAACTATTGTATATTCCTTCGAGATATACAAAATCCAATAACTCACATATTTTATATATTGATATTTTTATATCATTAGTTTCTTCTAAAAGTGATACATAAAAATTAGTTAAACAATCTTTACATAAAGATACTCTTCCAGTATAAGTATGTAATTTTGAACTCGATGTGTAAAAATTATTTGTATTACTAAGTATTGTTCCACACTTAGTACATCTAGTTTTCCCTTTCATCTGCTCATCTAAATCTTTTGTCTTAAAATCTGCCATTATATTTTCACCTACTTAATTTTTTACATAATAAAAAGTCACCAAAATTAATTAGCAACTTCTAATTTTTTTAATATTTTATTACTTCTATATTGTTCTTCTAACTGTTCGTCAAATGCTCCTTCAAAAAATCTAATTAAGAACTCATCAAACTGACTATGTGTATTTCTTCCATATCCATAATTTTGATGAAATATTTTATGATATTCTTCTTTCATACATTTCCCTAATGGATACCTGTAATGAATTTCTGTACATTTACATATAATTTGTTTTATTTCCATATCTGTATAATTACTTATAGTTTCATATATAGGTAATTTTAATTCTTCTAAAGTATCTCTAACTATATTATCAAAACTATATAAGTGATGAATATGATCAAACCTTTCCCCTGTAATAATACATTTGAAATTGCATTCTTTCATACTATCTAATTTCCATTGGTTAATATTTCTTCTTAATTCATTTTCTATATTACTAATTCCACCTTTATAATTAGGATTTAAACTACCAAATCTTGCAGAACCAAACATTGGATTATTTTCGCCTTTTGATTTTCCATTTTTAAGTCGAGTCTCACTTATTTTATTTCTCCATTCCTCAGTTTGTGCGTCATTTGTTGCTCTTAATTTACTTTCATCACTTTTATGTAAATTTAAACTATGAGCTTTATCCATAATTTGATTAATTGTTAAATGTGGGAAAAATTCATTCTTCATTTCATTATTGGTCATATCTGAATAATTATTTTGAATAATTATTACTTCTTCATCTTTCCATATGTATGAATCAGATATTGCATAGTTCTCACCTTTACATTTTTTGCATACGTTTCTAAAACCATCACTACAAGTATTATCTTTTGGAAAATATAAAAATTCTAATGGTAAATATTCATTACAGCACTTGCATAATTTGTATCTTTTGCCTTTAATGTCTTTATATTTTATTTTGTCATAATCTTCTACTACATTATTTATTTTATATAATCCTAGTTTTTTACTCATATGTAATACAGATTTTTCAGTACGATTAACGCTAAGCAATGGAATTATCTCTTTGATTATTAATTTATTATAATTAGCTATAATAATATCTTTATCCCTTTGACTCCATGTATCTTTCTCATTAGAACAATTTAAACACTTAGACAAATATCCATCTTTAGCTTTAGCATATAATCCAAATTCTGATACCTCTTTTTTAATATTACAACATTTGCAAACTTTATATCCATCTTTAGCATAGAACTTTTCTCTATATTTAATTTCTTGTTCTGTTTTTGCTTTATTCCTACAAGCTTTACATGTATTTTCAAAACTTCCATTTTTGTTTTTATAAAAATTTTCCTCGTTTAATTCTTTTTCTTGTCCACATTTTTTACATTTTCTTATTTCCATAATCAAATTCCTCCTAAATTGCTAATATCACATAGCTCATTATTTTATAATTTATTTCTATAAATAACTTTTAACTTTTTCATCATCAATTTTTACTAAACCAAATAACTTCAAACTATCTAAATCTAGTTCTTTCCCTGAAGCATAATATTCTGGATTTATGTAAATAGCTTTTTTATGACCATATTGAACTCTTTTTAACATATTTTTATCTTCCAAAGATTTTAAAGCAGTAATTATACTTCTTTCAGTTAATCCTATAATTGGTTCTAGTTCTTTAATAGTAGGAATATGATCATTAATTACAATACAATTAGTAGGATACTGAATGAAATCTCTCATTATATAAAATACTAGCTTTTCATTTGTATTTAATTTCATATTCATCACTCCCTCAATTTTATTCCTATAAACTATATTGAACTCACCGTTATCAAAATTCTCCCTTGCTTTACCACTCTTTTTCCTTTTAACTTTCTTCTTAGTTAAACTTTGTTCATTCTCTATGCCAAATTCAGTATTAGACACATAATTAGCAGTAGCAAACATTTCTGTTTTATACTTTTCTAATTTAGTTTGTATTATTTTGTCATGCTCTGATTTTGTTATAAATTCACCAGTTTCAGACTGAATAAAACTACCACCTTGTATTTCTAAAAATTTACTATCTTCTTCAATTATAAAATATCTTATTAATTCACCTATATTATTGTTTTGCATCTTCATAATGCCTCCTTAAATTTATTTTTACGCACAACAAAAGACTGAATATCACAACAGTTAATACTGCATGTAGTTCAGTCTTTCATACTTAATACTCATATTTAATTTATTTAACATTAGTTGTATCAGCACTTTACAAACTTACTCTTCTTTGTTCTTCATATTATTTTGAGTTCTAATAGCGTCAGCTATTACCCTTTTTATCTGTAATAATTTGTTGATATAATCTTGTAGACATATATTAGTTTTATTTTTAAAATCTTGTTCCAATTTAATCAAATCTTCTTTATAGCCTTCAATATAAAAAAATACTTTGTAATCACTTTTATATCTTTTATTTTCTTTCACCTCAATATTATTATATGTATAACCATTAAGAAGTAAGTAAGCTACCATTTCAGATTGACTATATTTGTAATTAACTTTTTCCATATTCAAATTCCTCCTATATAATTTATTTTAGGTATTCTACAAGATAATTTTACCATATAGAATACTAATTTACAATACTTTATTACATTAATTTATTATTTCTAGCTATCCACCTAATAGGCAAATATCATAAAAACAATAAGCATTATACGTTAAAAATAGACTAGACAACAACTCATCTAGACAACAACTCATCTAGACACCTTAAAACCATATTAAATTAATTATATGTTGTAAGTAATCTTTGATTACGCCACAACAAATCATGCTTTAGCATGACAACCCCGTAGAGTATAATAATCTATTAATTACCTTGCTTCATATCTTGTAATACTTTAATTTGCTTTAATATATTTTCCCTTGATAACGTTGTATTTTTATTCTTAGGTGTTTCAGCGTATTCAATCATTAATTCTTCTATTTGAGTATCACAAAAACTACTACGAGTAATTTTAGACTGTCTACTATCTATATATTCAATATTATCATTAGTAATCATGCAATATATTTGTTTAACGTCCATAGGTTTTAATATACTATCAATATATTCTTTATTTAAATAACATTCGTCAAAGAAAGCAATTTCAATATTTCTACACGCTTTAAATTGAGTATTAGGATTAATATAAAACACTTCTAATTTGTTACCATCATTAAATTCTATAGAATCCCTTTCTCTAGATGATTTATATAATTTTATAGAATTACTTTCTTTATATGTGTATTCTTTAAAATAATCTTGTAGTATTCTACTTGAAAATGGTGAAATATATAAATACTTCCCGTTCTTATTCTCTATGATCTTCCTAAACACAGAATAAGTTTTTCCTTCTCCTCGTTCCCAATTACATACTACAATTTCCTTTTTACTATTTAACATTTTGTCTTGATAAACTCTCATCTCACTCATTTTTATCAAACTCCTTCTTATATAATCTTTATTTACCTATCCATCTTGATAAGCATAACTAAAATTACATATAAAAAGGACTAGATATATTTCAACCTAATCCTAATAAGGACATAAAATTTTACTTTTAACTGCTTTTTATATTAATTTATTAACTTAAATATGATCAATACTTTCTCTAACGTCCTTTAAACAATCATCGAATCCTTCTTCGTAGCCCATCTCAATAGCATCAGAAATTGTATCTTTAATTAAATTATAGATATTTCCAACTAAGTATTTGTCTAAATCCAGTTCGTCAATGCTTGATAAAAGTTCTTCAAATAAAATCTCTGTTGTATCTTCTTCTTCAATTTCTTTTTCGTAATCTTCGTCGTCACTATATTCACAATTATCGCAGTCATAATTACATTCTTCTTCTGAATCATTTTCATATGTACATTCAACTAACATTACCATTCCAGAAAACTTCTTTATATCAATGCAATCAGCTAAATCGGAGTCTATAAAAACAATATCACTATCATCTTCTAATGTTTCTCCATCTTTACTGAAGACTTTTTCTATAAAATATTCTATTTCTCCATCTTCATAAATGTTTTTAGCAATTGCTAATATATCATTTTCTTCTATTAGATTTTCAACATAATCAAAATCAGCTTCACAGAATTGAACTCCATCTTCCATTAATTCTAAAACTGTTTCACCAATTTCTATGCCATCACCAATAAATACTGTACCTGATTCTTCTGAATTTAGTATCATTTCTTTAATTAATTCTTGCATTTTTTATTATCTCCCTCACTTATAATATTTAATTTATTTTATACTTGACTATCATCTTGAATATCTTGTTTAATTTTTGTGGCTTCTAAATTCATTCTACCTGTACTTTCATTAAGAATATATTGAAAAGCATCAGCATTATTTACTCCTACAGATACTAATCCGATAAATTGCCCACAAGCAAAACTAATATCTTTCAAACCTTTTTTAAATATATCTTCGTCTAATTCAAATCCATTTAACTCATCAGTATTGATTTCAATCCTAGGTGTTATTTCTTCTATAATATCTAAAACTTCATCTTTACTATAATATTCTTGTTCTTCCATAGGCTGATTTGGTTCTATTTCTTCAACTTTATTTAACTCTTCTTTACACATAATTCTCACCTATATCCTTTATATAATTATTTCATCAGCAACATTTAATTTTAAAGCAGTAGCACCATCCATATAAAAGTCTTTATTACTCTTTGTATAGCTATCAAATTGTTCTTTAGTTATACCTGTTTTCTCAGTTATTAAATCAACTATTAACTTGTACCATCTATCGCATTGCTCTCTATCATTTACAGTATCTTGATATGTCTCAGTACCGTATCTAAATCTATTCCATTGGTGTCACATTAAATCACTTCTCTTATATACAAATCTTTTAGATCCACATATAAATATTTTGAATGCCATTGAATAAGCATAGCTTGTACAATATGTATGAATTTCTATCCCTTTATTAATGTAATATTCCATTAGGTCACAAAAATGCATTCCATCAACTAAACTTCCTCCTGGAGAAGCTATGATTAATTTTATTGGTGTTCTATCTTCCTTGCTCAATGATAGTTGTTTAGTGGCAAGTTTCTTTAATTGTCTTGATAACATTATTATAAATTCAGTTGTAATTTCATCATCAATATATAGTGTATTATTATCTTTGTAATCTACTAATTTGATTTCTTCTAGCAATAAATTCCGTTGTTGATATACTTCTCCCATAACTTTTCACCATTAATCCTTTATTTTATTTTAATTGATTTGTAAATTTATATCTCTTATATATTCAACTCCATCATAGTTAACTAAAATTAGAGTTTGACTTGCATGTGTTGTACATTGAAGTTTGTCCACACTATATGGATTCATACCAAATAATGAACCTATAGTTGTTACGTACCCACCATTATTTTGTGAACTTACACCAAAATTATGATAATGTCCTCTTATTAACATAGCATACTTTATATTATTCATACTTGTTTCTGTGTCATAGAATTTCTTATCTTCTTTAGGACTTTTATCACCATGTTTAACTTTTATAACTCCAAAACCTAAGTCAAACTCTCCACAATCTTCTTTAAAATCAATATCACAAACGTTGACTCTATCATTCTTAGCTAAAGTAAACCACTTCTTTAAATTCTTAACTATGGTATAATTGTTGTTATCTCCTTCAATATTTCCATCTTTATAAGCTTGGTTTCCACGCTGATGGTTTCCACCTACTGAATATAAGTCTACATTTACCTTCATTTCTGATATACTTGTAATAAATCCATATAGCAATTCCTCAGCCATAACAATCTGTTCATTACTATTAAATTCACAACTATATGATTGATCTTGTCCACGCATATAAATTCCTTCAGTTAAATCTCCAGCTTGCACTACTATAACTTTAGATATATCATTTTTATGTATTTCTTTTTCTATTTCAGATAAGAATCTAGATAATCTCTTTTTAGCTATTTCATAATTATAACTATTTCCTCTATAATCCTTAATAATGTATCCTATATGCCAATCTGAAATGCAACAAATTAGTGTTTTTTCTGATTCATCTTCAATTCTTTTATAAGATAAAGGTAGAAAGTTTTCACATTCTCTATCAATATACTCATTTATGTAATTTGCAATTTCAATATTCTTTATAAAGTCTTTCTTTATTCTGTTAAGTTTATTAGTATCATTACGAATTAATTGCTTTTTAACATCTAACTCACCAATCAATTCAGTGACTTCGTCTATTTTATTTTTTACTGCTTTATCACCTTTTAAAGATTCCAAACATTCAGCACACGCAATTTCATAAATTTTATATATACCACGGAAATAACTCTCTTGGAAGTCAGTTCCAAGTTCTTGATTAATTACTTCTGCAATTTCTCTATTAATCATATTAAATTGTGTTTTGTTAGAATACATTCTATGTATATATTTTTCTCTTGACTCGATTTCCGATTTTAAATATCTTTCATCTTCCATAATAATTCTCCCTCATTATTATTTTACTTTCATAATTTGTTTTCTAAAGCTTTATAATATCTGTACTTTCTCCACATTTATTGCAATAAAAAATATATTCTTCATTTGTGCCTATCTTTTCAAAATCCTGCAAAGACACTTTTTCATCAATATCTATATTACTTTTGCAATTCTTACATTTAACATCTTTATACTTTTTGTGTTGTTTCTTTTTATCTTTATTACTCATTCTTCCATCTTCTTTTAACATCTCATATCTTCCCTTTACTCTTTAATTTTTAATTAATTTTAAATACATTAAAAGCTCATAACATCACATGCAATGAGTTTTATCATATATTTAATTTATTTCCTATTCATTTTACTATTTACATATTGCACATTTAAGTTTATAATATAAATTGGTATATTATACAATAAACTTATCTGGAACAATATTTAATCCCTATCCGTAATGTTCTATTCATCTAATCCCATAGGGTAAAACTCTTGTACTTCGAGTTTCATATAATCGGAAGCTTTTCCAGTTAACAAAGAACTATCGTAATTCATTAATCCTGTTGAAGGCTTTATTTGGAGGAGAGTGAGGGATTCTAACCCTCGATACGAATAAACGTATGCTGATTTAGCAAACCAGTGCATTCGGACACTCTGCCAACTCTCCGTGTAATGTGATATTATTATTTAACCTCCCATATATCACAAAAGGGAATACATCTTTTTTGTTAGAGCCATCATAACTCAATTCATTATTTGTGTGGATATATTCCAACCCAATATCTAATCATTCTAGAATGAACAATTAGTCACGATGGTACAGCTAGAATGCCTCCATCTATCAATACAATGTATTTTTGTCGCACATTGTGAAGCGTATTTGTATCATAGGTTTTTATTTTTCAAGATCAAATCTCTAGTTACACCTAAGTTTACCTAAAACTCTAAATAAGACTCCATATTTACCCGTAACAAGGCAAATACTTCATTGTCGTTCTCTCAACTTAAAGTATTGAGTATGAGGTAAGTATATTACCAACTAATAAAATTCACTGTTTGTAGTATTTAGTATGTTATTAGTAAATTTTTAGTATTGATTTCCTTATTCCCACTTGGGCAAAATTCTTCTTTGTCTGAGTTTCTAACTCACTTCAATATTTGTTGGGAATCTATACCTCGTTCTTTATAATCTTTGAATAACAGACTATGTATTACCCAATAGCCAAGCAAATCATGGTATTATTATTCCCCCACTAGGGAAAGGATCGTTATTCTTTTACTCCTTATAAAACAGTTCTTTTAATGAAAGGTCACGTCTATTTCTAGTACATGCCTTTGTTCACATTTTATTCTTCAGATGGTATATCATTATCCTTTTTAATTGTTACAGTTAGTCCGTCTTCTCCAATCCATTTTCTAATTTGATTTGTTAGATTGTATGTTTTAGAATCATCTTTTCCAACTTCTGTAATCTTAAATTCTCCATCTTCCTCAGTTATTACTGCTTTTGAAAAACTTACATTTTTAGTTTCTTTCATAATTATTTCTCCACCTTTTCGTTATTCTTTTTCTTTTCATTTAACATTTTAATTGGTTGGTTTTGTAAATTATTTAAGGACTGATAGTTAAATCCTGATAATGTACGCTTAGTTGAATTTTTCATTCTATTTCTCTCCTTATTTCTACATTAATTTGTTTATAAAATGAATTGTGAAGCAAATTTACTTACTCCTACAATTTTAGTTGTTTTATTTTTACTTTGTAGATATTCAGTTCCCTTTTCTTTCATTTCAATTTTTCCTTCTTCAGTACAATGGTGTATTAGAATCTTATTTGTGTTTATTTGACTCCAGTAGCTAAAAATTTCTTCTTGTTGAATGTGGCTCGAAAATGTTTTCTGAGTAAGAACATCACAACTTTTTATTAATGTACTTCCATCAATTTTAATAGGAGTGCCTATTGGTCTAGTAACTAATTCATGAGAAATTGAACCTTCAGCTCCGTAATATCCTACGAAACAAATTAGATCTCCTGTAACTCCCATAAAATTTTTAACATAGTCACAACTACGTGTTTTAGGTTGAACAAATCCACTAGAACTTATGTAAATTCCACATTCTCTTTTAGATAATATTCCCAAAGTACCTTTATATTCTTTATTATAACGAAAATTCTTCCAGTTTTTTATTCTCTCCCAGTCCTCAAATTCATCATATTTTAATATCTTGCTATAAGTATCACATATAGAATTAGTTAATCTTCCATCAATTGTTACTGGTATTTCATTAAACCATTCTTCATCTTTAAAAAACGAATTTATTAAAAATTGTAACTCTTGGGTACGCCCGAAAGAAAAGGAAGGAAAAAATACTCGGTGTCCACTTTTTAAATATTTAGTTAAAGTTTCTTTTAGTTCATTTCTTTCTTTTTCTACTAAATTTTTATCAAAGCACTTTTCAGAGTTTGAATAAGTTGCCTCAAAAACGTACATTGAAGCCTTAGGAATTATATCTCTTTTCTTTACAAATGGTTTATATTTTAAATTGTAATCTGATCCCAAATCGCTTGTGTAAACTAAGGATTTTATATTATTGTTAGGTAGTCTAAAAGTAAGTTTCAATTGAGTACCACCTAATACATGTCCAGAATTATAAAATTCATAACTTAACCAATCATCAAATTTATATACTTGATGTGTTTCAACTGTTTTTACCTTCTCTAACATCTTATACATATCTAATTCAGTATATAAGTTTTTAGGTCTTTTCCCTTTTGCTTTTAAACCTTTTATTAAACAATCATGTAAATACACACTATCTTTTAATAATTCTTTAGATATCATTAAACATTCTTCTGTTGTAATTATTTCACCTTTGAATATATCTTGTCCAAATATAGGTGTGTTCCCAATATGGTCTACTCAGACGTGGGAGTGCATTAAAAACACTCCCGAAATACCTCCTACTGGAATATTTTCAACCATTTTTTTATTCATTGAATATTCTATCTCTGGTTTTGATTCTCCTTGTATCATGCCACATTCTAGACAAACGCATTTATGTTTGTCATTTCCTATAGGATAGCTAATTAATAAAGCAGATCCACAAATATCGTCCCTACTTCCACCGACAAAACTTAAAATTATATCATTATCCTTATTCTTTTTGCTCATAAGTAAGTCTCCCTCTATTATATATTATGTCTATTGACAAAGTGAATAATAGTCAAAGAGAGACTTAATATAAGTAAAACTCAATTAAATCTCTTTTGATATATCCAATTTATTTAATTACTTAACCTTTGGTTCTACATATTTAACTTTAATAATTACTTCTTCATCTTTTAGCTTCTTTTCTATATGTAAATTACCAATTACTAATTTTTCACCAACTTTTAAGAAATCTGTATATTCTTTTATAACTGCATTTAATTCTGCACCTCGAGCTTCTTCATTGGCTTTAGCGACTCTTGATCTTTCAGCTTTTGACTTAAATTCTCCTTGTGCGAACAACTCTTCTTTTCTATCTTTATTTAATAACATAATATTTCTCCTCTTTCTCTCTGTTTTAATTTAATTTATTTATAACCCTTTAATTAGGGATATTTACTATTTGTTTATACATTAATTTGTCATTTAAAAGTTATATTTTATATACTTTTGCTTTCAGTAACCCACTTATTATCAATTTTTCTAGCATGAATTTCATAATTATACTTCCCAATCTTCATAGGAATAGTTAATCTATCTTCTTCTATAATATAATCATTACTCAGCTCAATTTTTATAGTAGGTACTTCTTTTTCTACTTTAAATGTTCTATGATTTCTTATTTCATCACCTTTTTGTTCCCAAGTGGCAATATATTCATTATCGCCTTTTTCTATTTCTCTACCCTCGTAATAATGAGAACTCTTTTCTATCCAAGTTTCTCTAGGTATATTAGCTAATTCCTTTTGTTTCAAAGAAGTTACATCTGCTAAAGCTCTAATTAGATTCTTATAAGTACCAAAATCCTTATTATCTCTTGAATGTTTGATCTTTTGTAGTAATTCATTTTCTTCGGTTATCAGTGATTCAATTAAAGAATCTCTATTTTGTTCAATTGTTTTATTATCCATTTCTATTCCTCCTTGCGTAATCAGTTCGCAACCCTATAATTTATTTAAAACAACAATTAAGTTGAATTAATCTTATTAAATCTGTATTTCTTTATACATTAATTTATTACAAACTCATATTACTCCTACTTATTTCTTTCTCCAACAAGGCAAGAATACCTGTTTGTACCTTGCCAATGTCAGGAGAGAGATTAAAATATTAATAAAGGGAGTTATGAAAAATGAATTAATGAAAGGTATTTCGCCCACTTAAGGGCGTTGGTATAATAAACTCAAAATTGAGCAATACTATCTTTTTATTTTATTTAATTTGTTTTATTTTTTATGTAGGGCAAATATGCTAGGCATAATCTACCCTACTGGATTGTACTTTAATATCAATACAACTCCTTTGCACACTTAGACATTGTGCTGATAATTTACGACTTCTCAGTCTTTTCTTTTCCATTTACAGAATTTGACCAAAACGCTACAAACGTTGGTATCACTAGCTTATAACCCATTTTTATAAAATATATTTTTTATGTTGACCACTTATAAACGTGATAACCATGCGTGTTAGAGTATACTTTCTATTCCGTTACATGATTATTCTTTATTTCTAAATTTTCTTACTCTTTCCTTTGTTAGTTCTTTTTCTATGTCTTTAGCACACTTATAACAATATTTTGCATTATTTGACTTCTTTTCAAATCTTTTGCCACAACAATCACACATTTCAACAGTCTCATCATTTAATGATAATTCTAAATTGTTATTTAGATTATTGATTATTACTGCTCCAAATACATTAAATATAAAAGCTAGTTTCATTTCGTCCTCATTAAATGCATATTTAATTATCATATCTATTAAATCTAAATAATCAATATTCATCTCTTTTGAATATTTTAAGGTATCTTCTTTAGCTTGATTATAAGCTAATTCTTTATAATTAAATTCTGCATCTTCCTCCTTATATTTAGTTGCATATTGATTAATAAGTATTCTTGTACTATTTTCTAACTTCAAATAAAAATCAATAACATTATAATCTATTTCTATTTTGTTATTATGTAATAATTTCTTTAAATTAAATCTTCCAAACCCTTTTGAATAATCAAAATCTGTATTTTTTATATTGCTAATACTCTTACAAATTCTATCAATTACTCCGTTTCCTATATCTCTACACTCATTTCTTTTTTTGTTCTTTGCAAATTGAAAAAAGTATGGATATAATTTATTATTCATTAGTTGTTTTATATCTTTTGGCAGTTTAGGAAGCTCTAATTTTTTTGCACTATCAATTATCCAGTTATTATATGCACATAGCTTTTTTATGTTATCCATATTTTTTTCAGAATCATCTTTTGAAAATATATTTGTCAATGTATTGCTAACCTTACCTATATTGGACTTCTCATATACAAATTTTAAAGAGTTGAATATGTTTATAGGATTTATAACTTTTCCTTCTCCCCCACCCATTTCGTAATATAAAGGAACTAACTCACTCATTTGTTTTTCAGCCAAATCTAATAACCATTTTTGTTCCTCACAATCCTCAACAACTAAGGCTTCATCTCCATCTACATCGAACATTAATACCAAATAAGCCAAATCTTTAGCACTCACATATATTCCATTAGTTTTAAAGTACTTTGTTTTTTCATTACTTATATTGTTTCTTAAGCACCATTCTCGGCTTAAATGAGGAGAACGTAATAATGCTAGTCTTTTACTATCTTTATATGTATTGAAGAATACTTCATTTTCACCTAGTGCATAGTCTTGTCCATTTCCAAATAATACACTCATAAAATGTATTAAGTCTGGTATTATAAAAGTTCTTTTTGCATGAAGTTTGATTCTTCCACTATTTGCTTCCTTCTTAAAGCTTGTAATTGTATCACTTAGTTGTTTTTTTATGTACTTGCTTGTTAGTATCTCGGGGTACAACCTTATTATTTCTTGCATATAATCCCTATATTTTGTTTCAAGGGTTGCTCCTAAAAATTCAAGTTGTTTATCTTTACTACTATGTACTTCATTAACTAACGATTTAACATCTTTAGTTAAATATTCTATTTCTTCATCACTCATTTCTGTAAGAGTTTGAAGCATTTGATAATTTATTCTCATATTCTTTAATTTGTCTTCATCTTCCATACATTTATTACATGTGCATTCATATTTCTTGAAATATGTTTTATATTCATTCCAATCTTTATAGAATTTCCACATTTTGAACTGACTTTTTGTAAATATAACTTGAATATCATCTTCTAAAATATCATACTCTTTTCCATATATGTCTTTTACCTTTACAGAACAATCCTTATTTTCTTCTATGTATTTTTTATAATTTATGGGACATAACAAGCCCTTAAACCAAGGTAATCTTATTTGAGTATTTTTATTGAATACATTACTTAAACAAATTCCTGCTCCATCCATAAAATCAAAAGATATATCTTTCTTTTCTCTTTTTATACTCCAATCAGTTTTTTTATTTTTTCGTTTGACTTTCTTGCCTCCTTTTGTAGTATATTCTGTTATCCCGTTATCTACTTCATCATCTCTTGTAATATAATCAACTGTATCATTTATTATTTCTGTAAAATCGTCCACTACAATACATTTATCTATATCAAAATTTTCTACCACTTCCGAAGCCGAATTATTCAAACTTAAATATGCATTAAACTTATTTATGTTCATTCCCCCTACTTTATTGACTTGCTCTATAGTCAATCCACACATTAATGTTTCTTCGTAAGTTTTCCAAACATCTTCCTTTATCATCATAAATTTCTTTTGACGAGTTTGCCCAGCTCCAGCAGTAAAGAATTTATATTTATTATCAACTGAAATTACCTTATCATATTCCATTTCTCTACTTATTATAATTAATCCTTTTTCTATTACTTGTTTTACTATTAGCATATCAGTATTTCCTACTTCAATTACTATAAAGTCTAAAGTAGGTTCTTCACTTTCTAATTTTAATGTTCTTGTAAGCACATTATCAAAGAATGCAATTACATTAGTTTCTTTAAAATATTTACTATCTACGTATCTAACTTCATTAAAATCATTAATTGTGTTATGTATCATTTTAGTTATTTTTTTATTTTCTCGATTAATAATTTTATATAATATATTTTCTTTTAATTCCTTTTTAAAAATAGTATTACATTCGCTTGTCCACTCTGTAGTATCCAGTTTATTCTTTATTCTATTTGATAAATTTTGCTTAATTCTGAACATAGAGCCATCATTTACATACTTCATTGAATATAATTGCTTTTCATCTCCTGTTTTAACCATTCCTAAGTTTATAGAATATAGTTTAATTTGTTTATTCATCGCCATATATTTTGTCTCCTTTGAATTATAATTTGAATTTTGTATATTTATTTTAGCAAATTCCAATCATTGTTTAATTTATTAGTATTCACAAAACAGAATACTTTAAGTTTTGGGAACTTTTTATTCTGCTCTGTGTATAGTATTATATTTCCCATATTGAGTAATTGGATTGCCACTCTTTTACTAAATATTTTTTGAATATCCATATTACTCCTCCATCTTATAAACATAATTTCTTATCTTATCACTTATTTTCTTTTCTATATCTTGAAATTTAATTTCATTAATTTGTATAGAGTTAAAAAAGTTAGATATAGATTCATATATATCTATAGTATTACGTCTTACATTGAATTTAAATCTCCACTGTTTATTAACTTTAATATATTTATGATTTAAATTATCTACTAATTCTTTTATTTTATTATAATTTTCAAAATCTTCAACATTTTCAATTAATGCTAATTTAAATTCTTTATTATTAATGATATTATCTATAGAATCTATATTAAAATAAGCTGATTTAAAAACTGAATCTTCTTTGTAATAAATTTCTATTCCATTATTTAGTAATATAATAGAATAATTATTTTTAATATTTTTACATGTTATATAATAATCTTTAAATATATTATTATATTTTTCTGAAATTTTTATATTTTCATAATAAAAATTTATTATTGTATTTAAGGTATTTTCCTCAATATATTCATTAAATACAAAATAATCTTCTGTAATAACCGATCCAGTATCATATGTTAAATATACTCTATTATTTAATTGTATGGTTTTTACATTAGAATCTATTTTATTTATTTCTTCACATACAATTTCATCATAGTCATTTCTAATCATTCTGTTTATATGATCTATATAATATTCTGTATTTGAATTATAATCTACACATCTTCCTATTCCTAAACTATATTTCCTACATACGTCATTTGTAAAATAATAAGTAAATGACAATAATGTATTATAATCATTTAGATTTGCATCACATATGCATTTGTAGTTATTATTTATATAATTACATAAAACTTGCATATCTTTAATGTAATTATCCCTAGAATATATCTGTTTATCTATTTTATTATATATATTTTTAATATCTTCCTTTAAACTATAATCAAATATCTTTATGGAATCTTTATATAATTCAAAATTATCACGACAAGAAGTATATTTAATAGTATATTCATTATATTTTTCTTTAATGTAATTAAATACATTTAAATAGTTTAATACATATAATATATTTTTTGTATCATAATTTATAATTTTATTACTTAAAATAATAGAATCATCCCAATACACTGATAAAATAAAATATTCATAAATTCTATCATGAATTAATCTTGGTAATTCTGTTTTAAATGATATTGAACTATTTATATTATTTAAAATTTCTGTGTGTTTTTTTATATTAAAATCTAGATAATCATTTAAAATATTTTTATTAATTTTTAATGTTGTTTCAACATATTCTTTATATTTGTTATTTTTTATATTATCTGCAAGGGCTTCCAAACTTATCTCACCATTCTTACACATATTTAATAATGTATTGAATTCAAATTGTGCTTTAATCTTTTTTTTATCTACTTTGTTTATTTCATTCTTAATATTAGTCACAATATCATCTATTTCATCATCCATTTTTATATTAGATATAAATGTTGTATAATAAAATAGATATATATTTGAATCTTCATGGAAACTTATTTTTATTTCGTCTTCTATATATTTTTCCTTTATTATATTACTTACTGCTATAAATTTCTTATATCTTTCGATATTCTTTAATGTTTTCTTACTTATTTCATTTATAGAATAAAATTTAACCCTATCGTAGAACGTTTTATCATAGTCGATTAGTAGATATTTCAAATCATAATATCCATAAATTTTATCACAATATTTTGTTGGAATATCTACTGAAATATTGCAATTTTCACTTATTTCAATATTTTTTAAATTATTCACATTATAATTAATATAATCTTCCATAATTCCTGTACATTTATTTTTTCTCAATATGGAAACTACTATTTCTCTTAATTCTTCATCTTCTATAGCTTGTATCAAATCACTTAACTCAGATATTTCTAATTCTCCTAATAAATATCTATTAATATCTTTCCATAACCAGCTTAGTTTATTAACTTGCTCTATTGGATATTTATATTTGTTTAATTTAACTTTTCCTATTAGTTCGTAATATTCATTTTCGTCTTTGCTGATATTAAAGCATTTCCCCTCATAGAATAAAGCTTTAAATTCATTAGTTATATTTCCATCTATCAATTCTTTCGTTTCAACTTCAACAACTATATTATTGAGTTTCACCCAAATATCCAAATACTCTTCTATTTTCTTTTTATTAGTGTTGGCTATTTCAAAGTAAATAGTTTCATCATTTTTAGTTATTATAGTTATATCAGGTCTATACGTACCAAATTCAGTTTCATAAGATTGTTCTATTAAAACTTCTTTACAGACAAATTCTTTAATTTCATCATCTAATTTAACTTTAAAAACATATCCTTGTTTTATTAATTCGTTCTTAACAAAGAAATGGACTTGAGCCTCACTATCACATTTACTAGCATCTTTATGTGCAAAATGATGTTTATTAATATCACCTAATTTTGAAATAAGTTTACTTTCACATATTGGACACTTATATTCTTCATATCTATTATCCTCATTAACTTTGTCTATTGTAACTATATCACCATCTTTATTTCTGGCAAACCAAATATTTATATTATCCATTATTTTACTCTCCTTTATTTTTTTATTATCCATCTCATTTCAAAATCCCAATAAAACACGCATTATATCGGGTTTTATTTTATACATTAATTTGTTTTATAATAATGCTTAATGCTTTTACTATTATCATACCTTATCCACATTCTTCGACAAAAACTCGACTTCCCACTTTCTAAGACGTTCTACACAATTTAACGAAGAACTTATCACCTTACATTTTAAAATTAAAACCAACCCATATTTTTAACTCTTCATCGGCATCTAAAGTTTATTACAAGAAACTCAAAAATAATGCCTTATTTCGATTTAGATTCTTAACTAGACAACTTGTACCTTATTTACTCTAAAACCTCATCTTAAGCCTGTAATCGACTTTCTATCGAACAATTTTAACTACTCCACACTCTTATTAATATTATTTACAAATCGTTGTCTATAAACTTCTTTCTCTTCTTCGGTCAATTCTTCTTTTTCTTTATAATATCCTTTATCTATATAATATTGTTTATTCTTTTTGAACCAATCTAATTTTCTAAGGTTTTTTATACTGCTTGGTTTTATATCTGCACCATTTGTACTAGCACCTACTTCTTCAGCAACTATGTCTAAACTATCTTCACTAAAATAAATCAACATATCTCCATCGCTAGAACAATTATTAACACTTTTAACTCCCTTATCTATTAGTTTAGTTGCAAACTGTTCTGAATTACCTCGCTTTGGCTTATAATAAGCGAGTAAATTATCACTTACTCTGTATATTTGTCCATTACTAGCACAAATTATAAATGTATCTTCTTTTATTGGTTCTAAATTTCTTCTATCAAACTCACATGATATTCTATATGTACCTATGTATTTATTCATTTTATTCTCTCCTTTATGTATTAATTTATGTAATATGTATTATCTTTTATCCATATCATTTCTATATCTTGCTAACTTACCTTTGTCCCATCTACTCAAATTATAATCACTTATATCAGCCCCAATTAGAAACGCTTCAGTAATTCTATCATTATTGCTATAGTGCTCGTCCTTATCATATGTATCGTTAAAACCATCTATGTATTGTCTAAATTCATTCGCAAACTTCTCATTTGTACAACCGTAATTATCTTTCATTGTCTCCTACCATCCTTTTATTATTTATTACTTTGTCATTTAATTTGTTATTTCTAGTTGTATTTTCTATTATTTTAATCATATTATCTACTTCCTTCCAATTATTTGCTCTTAGTCCATTGTAGTCTTTATTCCAGTCATATGTTCCAAACAGTATTTTATAATCAGCATCTACACTCAAAAGTGCTTCAGGTTTATCATCGATAACTATATCAACTTTTCCAACTATACTTTTATTAAACGTGTCTGTGAATTCTAAATTGGCAGTTGGGAATATCTCATATATCCATTTACTCGTTATAGGTCTTCTAGCTATATCGTGTTTACTACAAAAAATCACTTTATTCTGCATAGATAATCCATTTATAACTTGAATAGCTTTGTCAAAAACAACCAATGTATCACTTTTATAAAAATCTTTGTGGTCAAATAACTTGAATAATTCCTTTAATTCTTCTATAGTTTTTATCATGGGGTAGAAATTCCACGAATAATCTTCCTGATATTCAATTTTATTATCATACAGTTTGTTATGTAAGTTTATTATACTCCTGCAAGTATCTATGGTTGAACTATCTATATCAATAACTATTTTCACTTTTTAATCTCCTTTGTTTGTATTATTTTATTATTTACTACTAACCTATATGTATTTTTAACCATTCACACTCTTTATCAAACTCTATTATCTCATTATCTTCAAGAGTTCCACTGAAATTTTTAACCTTTAATTGATAAAACCTGATTAAGTGCGTTTCTATAATATCATTACTTCTTGATTTAAACTCTATTACATTACTCATATCTTTCACCACCTTTTTATACATTAATTTATTTAAATGTGTTGAATTACTAAATTTCTTATTTCCTCCTTACAAGTATTATCTTACCATAATTCTATTAATTTGTCAACACTTTATATATTAATTTGTTTTATTCACCATTTAATCACACTTCTCAAGCCGAATTCAATTCTAGTCTCATTACAAGACTATTAGTTCAAGCTTACCCTTAATGTAACAGTCTTATGACAAGACTACAATGGAGGTGTAATAAGAACTAATAAATATATAATAAGAATTAGTAAGACTCTCCTGTTCGCCTTGGAAGTCGCCCAGACTATTCTCTCTTCTTTTCTTTTTTAGGTTTGTATTTTGTTTTATATTCTTCTATATCAGTATCTATCAATTCAAGTTCTTTTATTTCTTTTTCTGTTATAGTATTATTATTTAGTTTCTTAGTTAAATAACCTTTGCGTCCATATATAGATTTATCATTTATGCTATTATCATTAATTATTATATATCCATCTTTCTCATAAAAATTTCTTTGTTGTTTTAATCCTTCTTTAAATTCTAAATCAACATATTCTCCCTGCACTAAATTTGTTATAACATATAAATTAGTGCAATCAGTTATTTTCTTATTAGGATCATTCTCAAGATACTTTTTACCTAGATTTCTATATTCTATCATCCCTAACTCTTTAAGTTTGGTTATGTATTCAACTATATGGCTTTCACTAGTATATGTATATTCAGTTATGTTATTATAGCTAGGATAAGCAACTTGTGCCCTTCCACCAGCCTTTTGAATATTATCTCCATCTTTTCTTTTATTACATTTGCACTTGAGATATAAATATACTTTTAAAAGATTTAATATTTCTTTATTACTTGTACTACTTGAAGTTATTGTATTTAATTCTTTTTGTTCTAGTATTACAAAGCTATCCATATCAATTAACTTACTTGTGCCAAATGTTATTAAATCATTATGCTTTAATTTATTTATATCATCACTTGTATTAATATATTTTAAATTGCACAGATTATTTAATATAGATTTAAATTCATCTTTGGTTTTAGTATTACTGAAATAGTTGCATTTATTTATTAGCTTGCTGACAGATGTATCACATTCATTAGTATAATTTGTTCTTATATATAATTGATATAGTATTAGTAGAACCTTACTATCTCTTATATTAGTTAAGATACTATTCTCTTTTACGCATTTGTTTCTTTCTGTTATTTCATCTTCAATTATTTCATAGAATAAAATTGTTGGTATCTTTGCGAATAGATTTTCGTCCATATTTTCCCCTCCTTCCTCAATTACCATATTAAACCTGTTGAAGTTATTTGTCAATCATTTATACATTAATTTGTTTTAAAATAATATAATTATCAATTTAATTCAAAACATAAAAAAAGAATGTAATAATTTCTACTACATTCTCATATATCTATATATAGGATTTATTTACCCTTATTCGACTCTCTAAGACGTTCTAATTTTAGACAACAACTATTACCTTTGATAGGACAAGTCTTAAATTTGAGGCGTATTTTGGCGTTTAAGTAAATGAATTTAATGTAAGGGTTATTTAGTTACATCTTCTATTGCAACTTCTTCATATCCTAATAACCCAGCTTCAAGTTTATCAAAATTATATTCTCTTCCTTCAAAATTATTGAATTTAGTTTGTTTTTGTTGAACTTCAATTGATTTTAATCCATAATCTTCTTCCATTGCGTTTTTTAAGAATCCAATGATATTATCTATAGGTTTTTTTGTAATATAGCTATCCATATAGTTGATTTTTTCTAAAATGTAATTAACAGGATTTGTATCTGGATATTTCTCTTTAGTCACTTCAATAGCTGTATCGAATAATGTTTGTGCGTCAGTAGAAGTTAATTCACAATTATATTTTTCTAATGCAGTAGAAATTTCATTAAATGCCGAAGGTATCTTTTCTTTAAACTTGCTATCTACTGAAAAAGTAGTATTTCTTTTTTTAGTTATATTAAAACATAACCACTTTACATTCCTTCCAGACCTAATTGTTTTATATTCTAGAGATATATCACTATATAAATTTATTACTTCTAAATTGGGCTTTATTATCTTTTTATTTAAATCTGCAAAATCAGTATACTTATCCGTTATCTTTAGCTTAAATTTAAATTCTTCGACTGAAATTTTCATTTTTCCTAAATAAGCACTATTTTTCAATATTTCATACATACGAAATGAATATTTACTTTTTATATCTTGCGACATATCAAAAAACAAAGCAACAAATTTACCGTTAAAAACTAATAAATCTAAAATAAGATCTATATTAAAGGTTATTTGTACGTTGCCATTTTTTCTATCAAAATTAACCGATGACATCCATCGTCTTTTGCAAAGTTTACCATTATCATCAAAATATACTATTTCTTTTTCATATAAATCATCAGTAGCATTTTGTATTGAATCATATACTTTATTACCAACAATTCCATATTCTTCTCTGTATTCCGACACAGATATTTCAATCAAACTGAATTTCATTGCTCCTAAAACTTTTTGTAAATCATTCGGTGTTAGTCTGTTTTCTATATATATTGGCTGTAATTTTTTACATCCTAATGCGATTATTCTTTGTTCTGTAATTGTTAATTCATAAGAGCTTTCTATAAGTGCCGATGATTTATAAGTATAGTTTACGTTATTTAATTGTTTTGTATTATCCATTAACATTGATATTTGTTCATATGCCATAAATAGCCCACCTCAATATATTTTCGTCCTACATCAGTCCCTTTTATTGTTGTCACGTCCTATATTAGTCCTTTTTATCTACTAAATCAATCCTTTTTAAGCCACTATTAATAAATATATTTGTTGTTGCTTTACAACAACTTTAATTATTCTATATTACCATACACTTCTAATTAAGTGATATCAACGGTTCTATATTTATAAAAAGGACGGATATAGTACATGAAAGCTACTCTAGGTGTACGTAAAAAGGCTTTTTGGGGTAGATAAAAAGGACGGATATAGTACGAAACTATAATTATTAATAGTTTTAATCACAATATTGCAATGTAAAGAGTTAATATTGAATTTTTCGTCCTACATTAGTCCTGTTTATTAGATATCGCTTGTATTGCCCTTCTCGTCAAATCTGAGACTTAAAATTTTAAGACAACAACTAATACTCTTTTAATCCTATCTCCATTCTTACGACCTGTCTGATGGTTAGAAATTAATACCATATTCGACATTAATATTATATTTAATGTTTATGTTGAGTTATTAGTTCTTAAAATTGAATATTTTGCTAAAGAATCCTTTTGGTTCTTCTTGTTTTTGAATTTCTTCTAATTTGATACATTTGAACTCATTCATCATTTTAGTATTTTCATTAATGATTTTATTACTCATGTTATTAAAGTTATTTTGGATTTGTTGTGACTGATCTTCTATAAGATTCTTTTCAAAATCATTAATTTTTTCTGTGACCACCTCATCTACTGTTAAACAAATTTCTTGCTTGAGTTCTTCATTATTTTGAAGGATTATACTCTGTAAATTTTCTATCATTTCTCGTTGTTGCTGAATAATAGTATTCTGCATTTCTGATACCTTTTTATCAAACTCTACCGTCATAGCTGATATAAATGTTTGAACAGCTAATGGATTTGAACTATCAACTAAGCCTGATTCTGAATTAAAACCTTTTTCTGAGCAGTACTCCAGTGCTTGTTGGATAGTTAAATGATCCTGTCTAAGTAATTTTTGAATAAACATTAAGTTTTCTATGTCTATTTTTGTATATTTCCTAGTCATATTAATAATTTTTAAATTTAATAATGGTTGAAATTGCTTGCTCCAATATGAAATAGTACTTTCATTCTCTCCTAATATTTTAGCTGTTTGAACCCTTGTGTAATATAACGGTTCTTTATTTATATTCATATTTTCTAATTTCTCTTCTATGTCAACTTCTATAAAGTCAGTATCTACAATATGTTTGTCATTATCATTAAAGTTATCCAAATCTAAATCACTCCTTTATGAATTCTAATTATATTATAAGTATACCATAAAGTAATAAAAAGTAATCACTATTATTATATTTGTTTTTATGATAATTTATATTTAGTTAAGTTTTTGATATTTTAAGTTTCACTTTACTTTACTTACTAAATGAGATACTTTAGATTTACTTACACACTATTTATAAACTAATCATACACTATCCATATAGTATATATAAACTACTATACTTTTATAGTTACACTATTTATAAAGTATTTAACAACTATAGTAACACTATTTGTATATTAAACATATAGTATATTAAAACAGTTACAAAATTAAAATACTATACAGATACGATATTTTTAAAATTACTATTGATTTATAATTATATATTTGTTATACTTATCTAAAAGTGAGGTGAAATCACAATAATGATAACGCAAAACGATTTTAAAATACTTCAAAGTATTTTAAGTGAAAATGATAAAACCAAAGGTAATATAAAAACAAATGGTACTACTAAAAAAGAAATTATGGATAAAACAGGAATGAGTATAACAAAAGTAACTAATACATTATTGAATTTTTTCAACCAAGGATTGATTGAAAACGGATTATCAGTTAAAAATGCAAAAAGTTATATTGTTACTGAAAAGGGAATGAAAGAATTATTAGAATTAAAGGGGATGTGTTAAGAAATGAACGTACTAAATATTGGGACAGGTGGTACAGGTAATAAACTATTAGATACTTTCATGGATTTATTAGATAATTCAGAAAACGTATTACAATCGGTATACGATGGTGTATTTGTGAACTCTAACATAAATGAAATGAAGAGATTAAAACACTATAATTCAACTATTAATGGCTTGGCAATAAATGGTGGTGGTACAGGAAGGAATCAAGATGTAGCACAAGAAAGCATATCAAAAGATAGAAGTAAATTTATAAATTTCCTTGCTAATAAAACAGATAATTATGATGTTGCGTCAATATATCTAGCTAGTGGTGGCGGATTTGGAGGTGGTTCACTTACAACATTAACTAACGTATTAAGGCATTTAAATTCAAAATTAGCAATTAATTTAGTTGTTGCTATGCCAGCATTGTCAGAAGGAAAGACAACAATAGGAAATGCACTTAAATTACATTCAAAAATTACAAAATTAAGAGTTCAAGGGGTAGTCAATTCTTATCAATATATAGACAATGACAAAATGCAAAATGAAGACGAATTTAACAAACTATGTATGAAATTAATTTTAGATTCATATGAATTACAAGAAGGGGCAGTAGATATTAATGATACTAAAATGATTAATTCAGCAAACAAATATAAAGTAATATTACCATTGGCTGATAAATTCAAATCATTAGTAGATGCAGTAGATTATAGTATGGATAATTCTCCTTTTGTAATGCCTAATAATTTAGATTGTTCTTATATGGGAGGTATATTTGAAAAGGGTATATATGATAAAGATGAATGGAAAGAATTATTTAAAGCTAAAATGTGGGGAAAGACCGATTATGGCAGTAAGAATTTAATGGTACTTGGTGGGGTAACAAGTCCAGATGAATATATACAAACTCTTCAAGAAGCTTATGATAATATGAAAGACGAAGAATTAGAAGATGAAGAAAAAGTATTTGAATTTAGAGAAAATGGTAGTAAAAATAAAAGTAATAATACCACATCTAAAGATACAAACAAGGAAGAGCCAGTTGCAACAAAACAAAAATTACGAGATATGATGAATGCAGATTTTTGGAGTTAAACAAATATAAATAATAACAGTCCAAGCACTTACATTTTTTAATTGTAGGTGCTTTTTTGTTTTCAATTAAAAAATAAGCCTAGAAATTAATCTAAGCTTTAAAAATTTATGCAAATTCAAAGTGTAATTTATTATGAGTTTTTCTATTACCTTTACATACCTCTGATATATTACATATATTGAATTTTAAATTTAACATTTTTGATAATTGTTCTACACATTCTGTTATGGAATTGAACATCAAATTATATTCTATACATATTACATTTCTTATATTACTATTCTTACTATTTTCAGATCCATTATAATGACACAAATTTAACTTATTTCCATCATTCAAATATCTACGAATCGCACCTGTACTAATTTTAAAAACATTACTTATTTCTTTAACATTTTTACCATCATTCCATAAATCACAAGCTTCTTTCATTTGATTTGTTAAAGTATATTGAAAAACATTATTCCAATCAATTTTAGACAAATCAAATAGTTTATTTAGTCTATCATCCATTAATATATTATTTTTTATATAATCAAATTTGCTGGGATTACAATCAATTCGAATAGGTTTTTGCATTCCATGTTCAACAGCCATTTTATCTTTGTAGTCATCAATTTCTAAGGATTCTTCTGAAGTCATATTATTTTCATTATATACCATATTACCATGACCTAAACCACCATCCATTTCAATTATATATTCTTTTTCATTATATATGAAGTAAAAATCATATAATCTTCTGCCTATCCATTCTGGTGAATATTCTCTTTTGAAATTGTCTAATTCTAATAATTGTTCTAATACGTTAAACATCATTTTATTAGGCATAGAAATTCCATCACCACACTTTGGACAAGTGAATCCATTTATATATAAAGATATTATTGATATTTTTCGTATAGACCCACAATCAGGACATTTTACTTTAATAGATTGTTCACTATAATGTGGATATTTATAACTTTCTTCTTCATTAACAAAATATTTAACTAATTCATTATCAGTTGCCCATATTGAATTAATTTCTTTTTGAACTTTTTGATGTGAGCAAATTGAACAATTTTTTCCTTCTTTTAAATGACTTTCAGCTATAGTACCAATATATCTACAATTCAAACATTCATATTTATAATATCTATATCCGTTTATATAAAATTGTTCTAATATTAATAGATTTCTTTTTTCGTCTTTTATTATTTCATTAACTTTATATACGTAATCATGGTTTATTAGTCCAAGTAATTCTTTTAATTTACATTGTTGAAAGTGACCTGTAAATATATAAAATATATCATTATCTAAATATTTTATACCTAACATAGTTTTTCCATTTTCTCTTTTAACTTCTGTAATTTCTACCCAACCTTCAACATTGTTATAAATGAATCTTACTTTATAATTTTTAGATTCCAACCAATTTATACTTGAATTTTTAACACCTTTACCTCCATGTGGTAAATCATCTAAAAACACCTTTTTAAATTTTTCTTGTTTAATTTTCTTTTCTTCCATTAACAATCAATCCTTTCAATATGTATTTTAATTTGTTATCAATCCTAAATATAGTAGGGAAGGGCGATTGATACTCCTTTATCATTTAGTTGATCAGACTAAACTATCCCTTAAGATTAGTATATCACAAAGAATATTACTTGTCAATTGTTATTATATTAATTTGTTTTGATTATAGTTTATATCTATTTTAATCAAAATAATCATTTAAAACTACTAAAAATTATGTAAATTTAGATGTTTTTGACTGATTTTTGTAATTATTTAATGATTATTTTCATTAAATGGGTATCATTTAAATCATTATCGAATAGTATATATTATAAGAAATCAATAAGGAGTTAAAGACAATGCAACAAATATTAATATTAGCAGGTGGATGGTTAGCTTCTATGACCATTGCATATACAGTTTATTGTTTTAAAGGTAATAGCAAAGAGAATAAAATAGAAATGATGAATGTTAGATCACGAGTAAGGAAAATAGATAGACTAAATAAAGAATCTAAAAATTCCACATTCTAAAATAAAAAAGTTGTAACACATCAATAAGAAATATCATAGTATATATTAAAAGAAAGGAGGAAACGATATGCAATTATTAAAACAAGAAATAAAAGAAGAAGTAAAAGAACCTAAAACAATACCTGATAACACTGAAGAAAAAGAATGCCAAGGGCGACTAGAACAACAAATCAAAAAAATATGTATAGCAATAATGGAAAAAGAAGAAATAAAAGAATCTAAAAAATCTTCGGTTATAAATAAATTTAAAAATACATGGTTAGATATTATGACTTTATCAGGGCTTTATAACAAAATGTATTTTACTTATGCTCTTAATAAAATCAAATTCACACCCTACGGTTTATCTGGACAGATATATATAGTTCCACCTTTAACATTTGATAAATTAGACTCTCAAAGAGATATGATAGAAGAGAATTTAGGTTGTTGTATTATATTTAATCATTCAAAGGCTAGTAAATGGATAAATGCTAAGTTTATATTTAATCAAAATGACAAAAAGGGATTTGAAATTATTAAAGAGAAAAGTCCTTATAAGCTATTTATATGCAATGATTTTGCTGGAAATGCTATATTTGGAGATTTGAGAAAAAATCCACATCTATTAGTATCAGGAACTACAAGAAGCGGAAAATCAAAAGGAGAAGATTGTACGATAACTAATTTAATAGTAAATTGTAGTCCAGAAGATTTACAATTGTACTTGTGTCAAGTGGCAAAAAATGATCTCTGCCTATATGAGGATGTAATTCATACTAAAGCTTTTGCAGATACTTTAGAGAAAACAAGAGACGTATTGAAATATATAAAAGAAGTAATTATACCTGATAGAATTTCAAAAATAAAACCTTATAGGAAAAAAGCAATAGTTGATAATATCTTTGAATATAATGAGTTAAAGAAGGTTTTTACAAAAGAACCTATGATACTGATTGCTTTTGATGAAATGATGGCACTTTTTCAAACAAAAGGTAATGGTAGTGATGAAAAGAAACTTAAAGAAGAAATAAGTGGATATATCGAATCCATTGCACAATACGGGGCTTCACTTTCAGTCTTTCTTTATAGTAGTGTACAAAGAAGTACAGTTGATAATATCCCTAGCTTCATAAAAGCAATGTCAAATATAAATATATCATATAGACAGGCAAATCAGAAGTCAAGTGAAATAGCCACAGATGATAGCAAAAGGGCGTTAGATTTAAAGAGAAGAGAAATAGTTTATCATTTGGATTCATGGGAATACGGATTAGTTCCAATAGTTGATAATAAAAAAATATATGAATATATAAAACCTTTTATTAAACCTAATCACAGAACATTGTTTGATGACTTAGAGAAATTACAACATAGGGATGGAGTTAAACAAGGAAAGAGAAAGTTAGTAGAAGTAGGCACTCGTATTAAAACAGAAAAGGAAATGCTAGAAGAAGGCATGTCTAAGATACCTAATTGTGTTCCTTATGATAATTATACAGGAATGACTATTATTGATAAGACTAAATTACCTAGTAATACTAAAAAATCAATTAATGAAGGGAAAAGAAAATTATGATAGTTGAAAGAGATAAACTGATAATAGATTTTATAGAGACTATTGGCTACGCAACAATAAAAAATATAGCAGATATGTATTTTACAAAAAAACGTTATGCATATGATGTTGCAAGAAAGAGACTTAAAAAGATTGCTGAAATGGGAGAATATATCAGAGTTTTTAAAAATCAAGAAACCAACGAACTCGTTTATGTACCATATGATTCTAAAATAAAAAGAGTATCTATTCATAATATAAAAGTTTTAGAATATTTGTGTGGATTGAAAACTTTAGGATGTGATATTCAAGAAATAGAGATAGAACCTGTATTTAATAATATTAAACCAGATCTATATGTATCTTTTAAATTTGATGGAAACATGTATTATCAAATTGTAGAAATGCAAATTAGACATGATTATATAGATTTAAAACGATTTAAAGATAACGATACTATAAATGCCATATTGGATAAAACAAGGGCAATAAACGAAGAAACAGGGGAAGAAGAACTAACAATGCCACGACTTATAATAATCCAAAATACAAATAAAGATTATGAAGCAGAAAATGATACTCAATTTAAAATAACTCAATTAGATGTGAATATGGAAGATATAGCAAAAGTATTATGCTATTAATAAAATACCCCTCCTTGAAGGAGGAATACATATCACAAAAGAAAGAATATTCTGAATAAGATTATTCTAATTTCAAAAGATAGATATATATCATAAGTTTAAGAATTGATATGTAATTACTAGACTTATGATATGGTATCACTACAATATTTATCTAGTATATGGCTTGATTATTTATACTAGATATGCAATGAAAGTCAAGTTTGAATACTTAATCTTAATTGGTATTCAGTATAAATAGTTGACTATATACTAGATGAATCATTGTAATGATATTTATATTATAAGTTATTGGTAATTAGCAAATCAATTTCAGTAAACTTACGATAAGCTATCTCACTTTTTGAGATATGAAATAAACTTTAAGAAGGAGGTATTTCTTATGAAATACATAATAAACTCACTAGGTCAATTAATATTAATGATGGTTCTTGTCAATGTAGCATTATTACTTGTACCAAGAAGCGTAAGAAGATTAATTATAGGAACATTTAAAACTGCATATAAAGTTACTCATTTTGTAACAATTCAACTTAGGAAAGTTGTCAAGAACATGTGTGCAAATTATAAAGAAATTGAGCAACCTAAAAAAGTTAAAGCAAAAACTGAGACTAAAACTAAAAAGTCCCAATCTCAGTCCAAGGCTAAATCTAATGTGATTCAATTTCCAAAAGCCAACGTAAAATAATGTTCATATACAAGAATTTGAAAACTGATGATATTCAAATTCTTGTATCCCTTATGATAAATAGTATTACCTTAAATTTAGATAATATACATGTGAGGTGAAATAAATATGAAAACAATTGCTTTTAAAAATTTTATAAAAGACTATAGAGAATATTATAATGAATGTAATGATTTTAAAATAAACACTGAACAAGATATGGAAGAAGTAATTTATGATTTATATAGTGTGGAATCTTATGAGGTAGATTATGACAGAAAAATAATAGAATTGTATTAAATAATAAATAATAATGAGGGAGAGATATAATATGAACGCAGTAGTAATAGCAGGTTTAACATCTTTAGGAGTAGCTTCAATAGTAGGAGAAAAAATATTAAACAATTTAGGGAAAACAGAAATGGGACAATATGTAAGCATTGCAGGGTATAGTCAAATAGCTATAAGTGCAATTGCTGGAGTAGTAAAATTAATTCAAGTAATTTCACATATAGGATAGGTGATAATATGTTTAATATGATATCAAATGTCATAGTAGTTGGATCAGCTAGTTTTATATCATCTAAAATATTTAAATGTATGGGTAAAAAAGAATTTGGAGAATTAATGGTGTTATGTGGTTGGGTTGGAACAGGAATATACCTTTTTACATGGTTAAATAGTGTTAGCTTCAGTATAAGTGAAGGTTGGGTTGGTAGTTTTATAAAATGGTTAGCTAGTTTTGCAAGTTAATAGTTTTAAGAGATAGGAAAATTATACGTATAAACTTAAAAAAGTAATTTATGATGCTTGTAATCTATAAAATAGAAAGAAAACTAGATATGTAAACAATAGCACATTTATTATTTACAATATTAATTATAATACTATGCATTGTTGTTTAGTCAGGTACTATTTTAAATTATATAATACTTAAATTATTAAGATCATATTAAGTTATGGTCTTATTTTTTGCGTTTAAATTTAAATACATAGTATAGTTTTAAGTAAAATAGAGAATACTATATAGAAGATAAGAAATAATACAATAAGCTTTATATAGTAAACTACGATATAAGGTACAGTAATACGATAGATACGGAAATATAGACTATAGGACATAAAGTATAACTAGACAAATAGTACAAGTATAAAGCCCTATTTAACCTAATAAAAAGCCTAAGCGATAGGAAGGGTAGGAGTGGCATGGCTTGCGTAGCGACAAAAGGAGCGTGATTTTACGATGACAAAGAAAACACATTTAGTTATAGGTACATTGGTAAGTATTCCCATGCTGGCAAGTCCATTAGGGTTATTGGGAATTTTTGGTTCAATTGCTCCAGATTTGGATTGTAAACTTGGTATGACATTCCATAGAACATTTACACATAGTTTGATATTTTTGTTATTTACAACATTAATTATAAATATATTTAGCAAAGAAATTGCCTTAATTTGGTTTGTGTCCTATTCAAGTCATTTAGTATTGGATAGCATGACTAGAAGTGGAATACCATTATTTATGCCATTAAAAAATAAGAGATATGGATTGAGATTATTCTTAACAGGTGGAATCTTTGATAAAGCAATTGAGATTGTTGGATGGGTATTATTAGTTATTTGTGTTTTTGATATGGCGTTAAGGTTATTTTAAGAAACTTTAAGTATACTATTGCATATACTATATAGTAATTAATTATATAAAGAGTTGTATTATATATGGCGAAAGGACAAACTAAATCAATAAAAGAAATGACAGATGAAGAGATACAAGAAGGTGTATCTTTTTATACAAATATTGAATTTACTATTGGAGATTTTAAATTTACATTAAAGAACATAAATATAGAAGATTTTAATAATTATGATAAGGTTCAAGTTATTAGGTTACTTATGGAAAAGATAGACTGGTATCAAATATTAATCTATGATAAGGTGTGCATTTTAGAAGGATATTTTTTATTAACAGAAAGAACTAAATCTAAGATAGTATTAGTTAAGGAAAGTAGTAATGAATACTTTATTACAAACGAAAGTTAAAAGTTATTTAATACTATATTATTATGAGATTTAGATACTAGAAATTTAATTTAACAATATAGCACAAATTAAAAGTTTGACTCATAGTATATACTATAATAAAGTAATGGAGAGAATATTAATATGAAAACAACAACAATGACAATAGCCCAATACAATAAATATAAATCAGGTGAAATTACATTAAAGGAAATAAGAAAAGAACATAGCAATAAAATGAATAATAGTTTAATTAAGATAATAACAAATAAGAATCTAATTGGTATAGTTGGATTAGAATTAATGTTTTTAGTACAAGTATTGGTTTTAATTTTTATGAGTAATGAGGTAAACCAATTCAATGATATTACAGTTGATATTGTAAATAGGCTTAGTGATACTGATGTTAAGGAGTTAATGAAAAGTTATATTGAAATTGCTAGGATTTGATTATTGGTTGGTAGATTATATAGTAGGAGTAATAATGTATTGGCTTTTAGTATTTAAGTTGAGATCATATTTAATTAGTATGGTCTTATTTTTATGTCCAATTTTATATAGGGTAGGGTATTATATATTAGGTACTTAGATTCTGGATTTAAAAATATACCCCCTCCCTTATCCTATATAGGATGTTGTTAAGATATAGACAAAATGATATAATGTAGTTGTGTAAACATTCTATTCCAATTGGGACTGTTTTGAATTTTAATTAATTTAGAGCAGTCTCTTTTTTGTTTGCTGAATTAATTATTTGATTGGTATATTTATTTTTATAGATTTGTAATTTAGACAAGCTTAGAGATGGATTGTAAGTAGGGTATAGATTATTTTAGGTATAAGTGTAGATAGGGTTTAGAATTTGTGAGAGAGTGGTTGTAGTTGATTTTGATATTTTGAGTTTATATTAATAATTAAATAATTAGCAAATTGAGTTTGCAGAATATTTTTCTGTAGGCTCTTTTTTATTTTGAATTGTTTTTTAATTATCTTTTGAATTTTAATTAACGATAGGGAGTTGTCGTGACGGGGTTTTAATAGGGTGTGAATAATTGGTGTTAGAGTAGTGATAGTAACAGGTTGAGGTTGTTTGAATTTATTTTACGATGTGTGCTATATAACTGTTATAGAGTGGAGTTCGTGTGAGTGGTTGGTATTAGTGGGTTTGAGGGTTATTGGGTAGTAAATATGGTAAAATATATGACTTAAAAATAAGTTAAAGTATTGGTATAACAAGGCTGAACGAAAGCACAACCGATACACATTTTGATTAACGTTCGTGTTTTACCAATCGCTACACTCCAAAGTTGGTATGCCGATATATGTGATGTCCGACTATTGCGTTCAGATAATGAACATAACAATGTAAATGCACCGCCCCTATAGGAATACTATGTATTAAAACAAATAACCAAACATTAATAACCATTATCAACCACATTAAATAACCACTAATTCACAACATAAAACCCTACAGACAAGTCATACCAACACTTCAACAACAATTCCATTAAATACATATTTAGTTGAATAATTTGAACAGATACGAACACTATTTAATTGATAACTTATATCATCTATTGTTAAAATGTTGCTTTTATCTTAACTTAAATAGGTGACATTGGATCACTTGACCAGTATAAGCTGAATAGATAGTAAGAGACAGTTTGATTGAATACAATTTAAAAATACGATTGATTGTTTTGAAGTTGACTTGAATAATCGTGGACAAATGTTGTCGATGATTGCAACACTTATAATCAATATTATACTAACTAAACTTATACACAGGTTATCAACATATAAAGAACAAGTTATCAACAGACTTATCCACAACCAATATAACTAACATTATACAAATAACCTTTATAATAGCACATAATTAAGCATAATAACAGGTAACCGATAATGCCAATACAATATAAGTATAACAAATTAAAATAGTTATCCACAATATAGATAGACTTATACACATTGTATTAACACAATAGTACAATATAAATACTCTTCTATATAGTATATCACAATACATAATTAGTATAACACATATATTTATATAGTATATCATAATAAAAGCAAACACTAACATATAATTATAATCAAACACTATATGAACTCAATACACTAATACCAGTAATAAATGATACAATAACACTACAATATAACAAATCTATTATAACTAACTTAACAACCTTATACAACACTTAGCTATCAAGACAACCAATTACATTACTAACAACTCTAAGACCTCATACAACGTCAATATGAAGCACAACTTTATTATAACTTATTACAAACAATACTATTATACCAATAACAATAGTATACATTATAAAGCAGATCCAATTGTACTAATAACATTAATAAGATGTACATATATAAAGGCTATATAACAATTAACTAGATAACAGTACAATTGTATAACTTAATCAATAGAACCTCATATAATCCTTATATACTACCTTGTAATGGAACTAATAACATAAATAATACAATGCTAACAATCTATATTGGATCACTTAATAACCAACACTTAAAGAATCTCTTCATTATATATGTATATATTTATTTTATAATTTATTTGATTAACGCATATAATGAGAGTATAATAATAAATATAACAAATTAATATATAAATAAAGGGGAGTAATCATAATGAAATCAATATCAACTCTAATAAAAGCAACTATATTTACAGGAGTTATTACACTATTAATAATCATATCACCAACTCAATTAGTCCAAGCAACTACAATAGAGAATCATAATGCAACTATAACAAGCGTAACAGACTCAACAGTAACAATCCAATCAGACAATAATAAAACTTATCTAATGGAAAATGAAGAAGGTTCTGACGGATGGCAAGTAAATGATAAAGCTACAATCACACTAAAAGATAATGAAATCATTCAAATGCGATCAGCTATAAATTTTAGAGAACTATATAACTTAGGAACAGACGGAACTACATATACTAATAGCTTACAAACTGACGCAGAATTAACACAATACGCTCAACAATTCCTAAAAGATAATTATAATGATACTTTAAACATTCCAATTGTATTCAATAAGGTATATAATAGCTCAGATTCTAATATGAAAATAAATGGATTAACAACTTTTACAATAGACAATAAACCAATACAAATTATTATAGATTCAGATTTATCAGGTAACTTAAATCAAATTAAAGCGGAAAAAGTTTTAATTCATGAACTTGTACATTATGAGATGGCAAAACAAGGTAATGAATATAATGATGGAACAAATACTTTTGAAACTGAAGTAATTGCAAAAGGTTCTATAAGTAATTATGGTCAAGAAGGTATACTTCATTCTCATGTATCTATAAATCAAAATCTATATAATTAAGATCAGCTTTTATAGTTGGTCTTTTTATTTAGCTTTATAATAATATATAACAAATTAAAGCAAGCTTGACAATATAATCCTTTAGTAGTACAATAAAAGTTGAAGGGAGAAGTGACTACTTTTTAAGTAATCTATAAACAAATGATAGTAACTCAATAAATTAATATATAAAAAGTACCCAAATCACAGAAAACTTTTGTATTATATATGATAAGTATAAATAACATTGAAAGGTTGCTGATAAGATGCTGAATGAATGATAAATTAATACAGAATAAGAGAGGATAAAGAATATATAAAAGAAGGAATGAAGTATTATGAATAAAGTAAATAATAACAATAAAGAGAATTATGTAATTAGAACTATAGCAATGACTAAATTTTTAACTGATAAGGGTTTTGAAATAGTTGATACTTTACCCAATATATTCGAACCTAAAAAAGTTGTATGGTTATTCAAAAATACGCCAGAACTTACTGAAGCCATGAGTCAATATAAAGGATTAGAAAAATAATTACATAAATCAAATAATCAAAAAGCAAAAGGAGATATAAAAATATATGGAAGAAAGACAACTACAAGGAAAATTTACAAGAATACCTAATAATTTAATTAAAGATGATAAGGAGCTTGATCCTAAAGAATTAACGGTTTTAACATTATTATATATGTCTAGGAACTCAAAGGACACATGCATTTTTAATTTAGAATGGTTATATAAATCTTTACAAATAAAATCTAATAATACATATGGCAAAAAGGAAATAAGAACTATATTACAAACATTTTATAATGATGAAATATTAGTTTACTACAATAATATATATTTAAAAGACAAAGATACTATAGAAAGTATAATTGATTATAACAAAAATGACTTAATCTTTGCAGAGTTATTTAATGAAATAGGTGATAGTGGTTTTACAATGATACTAGATAGTGAAATTGAGTTATTAATAAATTATAGTAATAAAAACAAAATTGATACATATTCATTAATCAAAACTTACATATACATATGCAGTACCTTTAATAACAATGTACAAGCTGAAGATTATTTATTAGGATTTCCAAGTATAATTAAAATAGCTGAGATGTCTGAAATAACAGAAAAGACAGCTTTAAAATACATAAATATACTTAGAGATTTAAACATATTTGTATTTGATTATGCAGGATTTAAAGAGACTTCAAAAGGACAAATTAAGAATGGCAATATGTTTTATACTAGAACAGGAAATGAAGATCTACTATTACAAAGATTAAATATTGAAAGAATCAAAAAAGGATTTATAAAAGTAAATCAAAGAAACAAAGATAAGAGTAACTTAAAAAGGTCAATTACAAACAAATTAAAATATCTAAAGAAAAGACAAGAAGAAGGACAAGCAAACATAATTGATATTGAAAATATAAAGCTACTAACAGAACAATATGAAGAACTAACAAAAGAAAAAGAAGAAAAGAAACCAAACGAAAAGGCGTAGCAGGGGTTGAGCTTTAGCGAAACTGTAAATTCATCTTCTTATGGATTTTATTACTGATGGATTATATTGTTATTTAGTTATATTACTACACTATACTGGCGTATTAGTATTGACGCTATGGTAAGACTTTGATTTATTAGTATCTATAAAAACAAACAGTCAAATTTATAGATACTAATAAATAGCGAAACTTTCATTTATTAGTATCTAATAGATTGACGTTTTCAAGTAAAAATAAATTAAAAAATTATAAAAAAGTACCCAAAATAGAAAGCTATGTTGTATTATATAAGAGGGATAGTTCAATCTGATCAATTGAATGAAAGACGTTTCAACCTACGTTTTCCCTTATATATTAAATAGGTTGATAATAAATTAAAAAAGGAAGGTTGATGCATCATGAAAATAGGTAATTTAAAAATATATGGTATCATATATAGAATTACAAACCAAATTAATAAAAAAGTTTATATTGGACAAACTAAAAATAAGTTTAATAGGAGATATCCAGCAGGAGAATGGTGGATATATTCAAAGAATAAGCATTTAAAGGATTCTGCTAAAAAATATGGAGTAGATAATTTTAAATTAGATATTATTGATTATGCTTTTAGTAAAGATGAATTAGATATTAAAGAAAAATCCTACATAGTATTATATAAGAGCAATAATAGATTATATGGTTATAATAATGATGATGGTGGACATAACGGTGTACAAAATGAAGAAACTAGAAAAAGAATGTCAGAATTGAAACAAGGAGTATTTGATGGAAATAAAAATCCCAATGCAAAACAAATAGTTAATGTGATAGATAATAAGCATTTTGAACTTATAGAGACTGCAAAAATATATTACAATACTAGTTATAAGAGTATATATAAGGCAATGAATAATGCTTATATAGTACAAGGTAAAGGTATAAAAATGTATTTTATATACGAATCAGAATATTCTAAATTAACTAATGAAGATATTGAAAAGATAAAAGATAAAATATATGAATTGGAATGTTCAATTAATGATAAAAGAATTGTAAATATTGAAACAAAAATTATATATGATAGACCATCAGATATAATTAATAATGAAAAAGATATAAAAAATATAAGTATAGGTACAATATTAAAATGTTGTGATAATAAACAAAGATATGCAGGAATGCTGAATAATAAACCTTGTATTTGGGTGAGATATAGTGATTTTATAAAAATGACACAAGCTGATATAAACTTAAAAATATATGAAGCGAATTCAAAAGAAAAGGCACTTGAATTACAAAGTATAAAAAGAAAAAAGAAAGTAAAATGTATTACAACTAATAAAGAATTTAACAGTATAGGAGAAGCCTCAGAGTTTTATAATTGTGATAGAAGTGGTATAAGTCAATGTTGTTTAAGTCATCAAAAATCATGTGGTAGTTTAGAAGATGGAACTCTTTTAGTATGGGAATATTGTTAGTAGATAATGTTGATAATATGGCTTATACATATGGAAGTAGTTTTATAGATAAGAATGCTAAATGGAAGAAAGACAAGCCAACAGACAAACAAATAGCATGTATTAAGGGGAATTGGAAAGTATATACTAAGTTTGATTGTCACAAATATTTTAAAAGTAAATCATTATATTTTGCATTTAAAAATCAAGTTAGTTAAAAAGGTATTGAGGGTATATTTTTATATATCCTTTTCTTTTTATTCCTATTTTAATTGAAATAAATAATCAATATCCAAATAAAAACTCAGTTTTATCGCAATTTGTCGAATGGTTTATACATTAATCTATTAAAAAGTTGTGGTAATTATAATCTAATAAGCATATAATAAATTATAAAGATAAAGCAAATTAAAAACCACCAACTAGAAATAGTGGTTAAGGCAAATATTAAGGAGATTTTAAAATGATAACTTTAGAAATAAGAGAAAAAGCAATTGATTTATATTATGCAGAATGTGAAAGTTTAGGAATTTATCCAAGTTGGAGCAGTTTAAATAGTATCAAACGAATGGAATATATAAACAGAGTAAAATAAGTAAGTCTGAAGAGTATCTGAAAATTGATACGAAACCACTTGAAAAAGTGGTCACTTACAAAAAACACCACCGACCTACAAGGCGGTTAAGGTATATATCAAAGGAGTTTTTAAAATGAATAAAATATCAACATTCTCAATATCTTGCAGAAGGGGAAGAAATTTTGATCAAGTACAATCATTCAATATTGAATGTTCAACTATTGCAGAAGCTAAAAAGATGTATAACAATTTCAAAAATAGCCAACGTTTTTCAAAACATTTTAGTTTATCACTTATGAGTGATGATATGGTAGCACCAAGACCATTAAAAACAATATGTATAAATTAATTAAGAAGCTGAAAGGCTTCTTTTTAGTTTGTCAGCTAATAAATTTCAACTTTTAAGTAGTCAGAAATAAATTAATATATTTAATTTAAATAGGAATCTTTTAGGTGCATAAATCATATAATATATTAAAGAAGCAAAACAACTAAGATATAAAGGAGTAAATTAATAATGATAAAAATAAACATGAATCAATGGATTGAAAAATTTAACAATGGAGATTTTAATAAAAAGAAAATAGATACACAAATTGATGCAGGCTGGTTTGATTGGAACTGTAAAGATGGACAATTAAGGGATAAAACAATTTACATGGGGAATATAATTAAAAATATTAAAGATTCAAAATTTGACTCACAAGATATGCATATTTGGTTTAAAAATCACAGAGCTTACGATGAACTCAATATTTCAGGTGCAGATGGTCAACTTATATATTCAATTAATATAGATGATGCAGATAATTTTAAATTTGTGGTTTATGGGTGGGACAATAATTTTGATGAATTATTGTTCGAGTGTAATAACGAAAATGAATTAATAGAATGGTTTAATAATTAAGGAGGTTAAAAGACCTTCTTTTTTAATGTCTAAAATTAATAAACTAAACATCATACAAACCACCAGATCAACATTAAATCAATTCAGCAACGAATAACACATATAAAAATATATAATCTTAAAACGTCCATATGAGCTTTACATATATCTTTAAAATATCCATTTTATTCTAATTATACCCTTGAAAACTAGAGCATTTGGAAGCATAAGAGAGTATTTAAGAGATAAAATTTATTAAAATATTATCTGACTATAATATAAATAACTGGAGCTTGAAAAAGCTTCTTTTTATTGCCTAAAAATAATTAAAAAATATCAGTTGTTTCTACATTAATTTGTTGACATTATCTAAACACGAGCGTATAATAGTATATATAGAGAACAGAAACAAGTTACAACTTGTAACTTACATAGGAATAAAACAAATTAATATTAAAAGTAAAAAATATATGGTTATGCTTAATCCTGAAAAGCATATAAGGAGATCAAAATGAGAGAATTTGAAGGAATTTTAAGACTACAAGGAATTGGAATAGTTGAAGGAATCAAAGCTATTAACTTAAAGGTTGGAGATGAAAGAGTTTTTAATTTTGGATCAACTGAAAAAATAATAAGAATTGAATCTAATAAAACTGGTAAAAGTGTAATAGTTACTTGTGAATATATCAATGAACATGCAAGACTTGAAGATGGTAAATGGATTTCTGAAATGCAAGAAGATACAAGAACTATAAGAAACGACACTATAATAGCAGTAAAAGAACTTAATCCAGTTGAAGTAGTTCAAGAAATTGTAGAAGTTGAACCTTCAGTATTAGAAGAATTAAAAAAAGAATCTTCAAAGGTAATTTTATCAATCAATACTGAATCTTTAGAAACTCAAAAAGAATCATTTGAAGTTGTTAGCACTTTTATAGATAAAATATATAAGACTATTGAAGAATATAATTTTGAAAATGAACAAAACGAAATAGAATTAAAAGGAATTGCAAATCATTTAAAATATTACTATAGTTTATTAGATGAAATGATAGAAAAACAAATTTGTCCAAATGCTAACGATTTTAATAATATTGAAACTTTAAAAACTGTATATATTACAAACTGGAACGAACTACCTCAAGAAATTCAAGAGTATGTTTTAAGTTGTGATAAATATTGGATCAACCTACAAGAAGTATTAATATATAAAGATAATAAAATAGTTGTAACAATTGGAATAAGTGGACATCATAAACACGATATAGAAATTAATAGTATTGGAGCAGGCGAACTATTCCAATGGAATTTATATAAAGGCTATACATTAAATAATTTAGAAGTATCAGCAGACAAACAAGAAAACAAAAACAAAGTTACTCATAACAAATATGATGAGATGTTAGATAACTATGAAATATTACCATTTAAAATAAATACAGATAATGAGGAACTTAAAAAGGTAATTAATATCTATGCAGATAATGAAACAATAGAAGCTACTAGAACGATTTACAGAGGATCAATAGATAAAGGTATATTGTATGAACTTTATCAAAACAAGGGCTATAGGGATTTATATATTGAATATTACCAAATGAATATATATAACAATGAATTAAAAACAATATTGACTTATTGCGAGGGTGATTTCATAGCAGAAGTTTACAATTCAGAAGCAGATTACAATGCAGGAATTGAAAGAACTAAAAAGTTCATTGATGAAATGTAAAATAAAAAATAAGGTTGTTAATATAAATACTAGTTAATACTAACAACCTTATATATAGATAAAATTAAGCTCATATAAGCCACAGAACGCTCACAAATCAAAATATAGTATAAGTTACCATTAAAAACAAAACACGCTTAAAACTTCTATATTGACTACAAAACCACCAGAAAATAATTTTTGTTTATATATTAATTTGTTATTGACTTTGATTTAATATAGCATTATAATTAATACATAGATAAGAGATACCACGGAAATAAATTAATGTGATTAAGGGGTTGTTGAATATGAAACAAGGCAATATATATGAAACTAAAAAATTAGGAGCTATAAAAATAATAGTACTAGGCAAAGTAGCAGTAAGAGTGCATCAATACATAGGATATAAAGGCAAACCCGAAACATTTAACTTATCAATTGATGAGCTTGAAAGATTAGTAGGTAAGTTGGAGGATTAAAATAAATTAAAACTGTGAAATAATTAAATCAAAAGAAAAGGAAGTTATTAACGATGAATATATATGTATCTAAAGTATTAAAAGAACTACAAGAAAATGAAAAAGATATTTTAATGGTAGGAAGTGCACAACTTAACAAGGCAGATAAAGAGATGTTAAAACAGTTAGCAAAAGAATATAATAAGACAATAATTTTCGCAACTGTAAAAGATATAATTTTTAATAATAATGATAATATATTAGTTATAGTGTAAAGGAATATTATGATAAACTGATTATTTTAAGGGAATATGTAGATTAGTTTTCTATTAATTTGTTTAAAATCTATGTACAATTAGATTAAACCATGATATACTAAGTACATAGATAAGAGATACATAAAAGAAATAAATTAAATATAAAGGTGGTTGTTAATATGCTAAGTAATAAATTAAATAATGAAGTTGAAGAAATGGAAAAAGAGTTAAGAGAAATAGAAAAGAGAGAAACTTTATTAAAAATAATTTTAGATAAAAAGAGAGAAGAATTGAAGAAACAAAAAGAAAGTGATAGAGACATTATAGAAAAAAAATTTACAAAAAATGTTTTAAGTCTAGAAAATGTTGATAGAGATGTTTATATAACATTTGATATAAAAGCAAATTATAAAGGTAATATAAATTTAAAAGATTTCAATAATAACATGTCAGAGTTAGAAAAATGGTTAAAGGAACAAAAAATATATGCTCATTCTGCATCAAGTTTTAGAAATAGAAGTATCCAATGGTATAATATGAGTTTGTTAGAACAATTAAAAAATCTATGTTGGGAAGTAAAGGGCGATAAATTAGTTGGGTTAGATTGGTAATAGTAATAAAGAGATAACTACTATTTTTTTGTAGTTCCTTTTTAAAATCTAATAAAAACTAATAAAGATTTTATATAGTTAACAAAAGAAGGTCTAGAGCGTATAAAATAATATTAGAAGAATATGAAATAGTATGTTAAAATTAGTAAAATAAACCGTAATAAAAAGTATATAAAAAAGAAAGGAATATAAAAATGGATAAACTATTTGAATTTAAGAAAACAATTAGTCTAGGTGAAGATAAAATTTCTGTAAATGAAGAAGTATTTAAAAAATATATTCATAAACATGGAGCAACTGCATGTGGTGATTGGTTAACTGGTGATTGTTGCAGATGTATTGAAGACGGCATAACAGACGAAAAGATTCAATTTAATTGTAAGGAATATAGAGAGAGTTTTGATTTTGCTGAAGCTTTAGCAAATGCAGTAGATAAGTAATAATTATAATTCAGGAGCTTTTAATAAGTTCCTTTTCTTTTACATAGAACTAATTGAAAATAATAATCAATAGTAAATAAAACATGAATTTTATCAATAATAATTATCAATTAAAATTAGGAGGAAGAAAATGAAAATTGAAAATGGAATTTTAAAAATTACACAAAGTAAAAGAGATGTAGAAAGAGCAATGGAAACATTATTACAAGAAAGGATGAATATTAGAAAATCTATAAATAATATGGGTGGTTGTTACAGAAAAGAAGATTGTCAAATTAGACTTGAATTAATTAATAAAGATGAAATAATTGGGGATATTTTATATAGAATATTTGATATTCAAGATCATGAATTTATGGATATCAAAAACGATTATAATATTAATATTGAAATAGACTAAATTAAAAAAAATAAAAAAGAAAGAGGTATAAAAATATGAGAAAACAAACATTTGTAATTAGTGCATTTCCTGCATGTGGAAAGAGTTATTGTTTTAGGAATCATCAAGATATATATGCTATGTTAGATAGCGACAGTAGTGAATTTAGTTGGGTTAAAGACGAGAATAGTAATAATACTAAAGAGAGGAATCCTGAGTTTCCTACGAATTATATTAAGCATATCAAAGAGAATATAGGAAAAGTTGATGTAATATTTGTATCAAGCCATGATAATGTTAGGAAAGCTCTAAAAGAGAATAATATTAAAGTTATTATGGTATATCCTAATAAAGATTTAAAAGTAGAATGGATAAGAAGATTTAAAGAGCGTGGAAACGATGAAGGATTTATTAACTTTATATCAAGTAGCTGGAATAACTTTATAGATGATATAGAGAATGAAGATAATGGATTCTTAAAAGAAAGATTAAATAATGAAAATAATTACTTAGATTTAAACTTTTTATATGGTTGTTTTGATAATTCAATGGGTAATTTAACTTGTTTATGGAGTAATTAAATTACTCATTTGAATAGGTTATGATAAATTAATATAAAAAGCAATTGACAATTAAAAATGGAAAGTTTATACTAATATTAATAAAAATAAATTAAAGTAAGAAGAAGAAATGTAAAATGAAAGAATTAATAATACCAGTTAAATTTGAAAAAGGTGAGATATTCTATACAATAAAGCAAATCAAAGAAGAAAAAGTTTGTCATGTATGCGAGGGTAAAAAGACAATTACATACAATGATAAAGTTATGAGATGTCCTGAATGTATGGGACAAGGTAAGTTTGTATCTAACAAGCAAATTCATGTAGTTTGTGATGAACCATTCCAAATAACATCTTATAAAGTCAGTTTAGATAGTAATCTTAAAGCATCTGTAAAATATAAAGGATATTGTGGACATAGTAATTTAAATAGAGCTGAGGAAAATTTATTCTATAGCAAAGAAGAAGCACAGTCTAAATGCAATGAATTTAATAAAGAAAAAATTTATATTAATGTAAAAAATATTAATATTCAAGATTCATTCAAATTAACTCCGCCATCAATAGATAAAATTTCTGAAAGATTAAATTATTATAAAGTTAATAAAAAATTTGATAAAGATATTACAATTAATAAAGAAAATATATTATTGGACGGATATGTGACATATTTAATTTGTAAGTTGTTAAGTATTGATATTACTAGGGCAATAGTTGAAGATGTGGTAATTGATGCAGAATAGTATGTAGGCTTAAGGATATCTTATACGGGGGTATCCTTATACAGGCATATTAAATAAAAAATATGTTTAATAAATATGAAGGAAGAGAGAATTATGGGTAATAAAGTACAAGAATTTTTAAATGAAAGGTTTGGTGAGGTAAGAGCAATTGAAATTGACAATGTAATTTGGTTTATGGGTTCAGATGTTGCAAAAGTATTACAATATAACAAAGCTACTGATATGACAAGGAATTTAGATGATGATGAGAAGGATACGCAAACTTTGCTTACCCTTGGAGGGGAGCAAGAATGTTTAGTAATTAATGAAAGTGGATTATATAATTCAGTATTATCTATAACTAAAAGAAATCCTGAAAGATTTAAGATAGCTAAAGATTTTAAAAAATGGATCACAGGAGTAGTTATCCCTGCAATTAGAAAAGATGGAGCGTACATAAATGGAGAAGAAAAAGTATCTGGTGGTGAAATGTCAGATGATGAATTTATTCTCCAAGCTATGACTATTTTACAAAACAAAGTAACTAGACTGAAAGAAGAAAATTTATTATTAAAAGATGAGAATGCTGAAATGAAACCTATTGTAAGTTTGGTAGACAAGTTTGTAAATACAAATAATTGTTATGATATTGGTACATATGCTAAAATATTAGAATCTAAAGAATTAGGGAGAACAAGACTATTTGCTTGGTTAAAAGATAAAAAGATATTAATGTCTAATAATGTACCTTATCAAGCTTATACAAAGTATTTTAAAGTTATTCCAGTAATTAATCAATGGACAGGACAAACTAACTATAAAACACTTTTGAAACCTATAGGAATTACATACATATATAATAAATTATTAAAGGACGGCAAGGTTATAGAAAAACCTTTAGAAAAAGTAATAGAAGATTTAGCACCAGCAATTTAATATATTATATAAAGTACTACATAAAGAATTAAGGTGTAAGGAGGGATTATTTGCAGGGTTGTTTATAGTCTCTTTTGAGAAAAAAAAATAACTTCAGGAAGTTAACGATATGTGGAAAAATTTAATTGATATAAAGAATTTATACTGGTATCAGCGTTTAATATTATTTATAAGCTATTATACATATGATTTGAAGCATCTTATATATAATAGAGAACTACTAATATATAAAGATAAAAATACAAAAGGATATATGCAATTTAGAAGACAGAATATATTATTTCATGTAAAGAAAAGAGATAAAAATAAAATTTTCAAGAGATGGGATAGTAAGTATTTTGTTGTTTAGAGTTCCAATCAAACTTGCATTTTAAAGCAAAGCAGATAAAAATAATTTTAAGGAGATGATTTTAATGAAAACATGTAAAGATAATTTTGAAATTCCAATAGAATTACGAGGTGAAGATGTATATGATATGTTTTATATATTTGATGATGAAGATGAAGCAATAAACTATGTTATTGAAAAATATAAAAAAGATAAAAATTTACTTATATCAGATCTATACGAAGAAGAATTTATGCGTGAAGAATATGGAAAAGAAAATTATTTAAGGAGTGCTTCAATTGAAGGAACTTTAATACTAAGTGAACTTATGAATGGTGAATATATGCTTTGGGATGCATATTAATGTTTTTAATCAAATTCCACTTTTAAATGGTTTAAAATACTATATAATAATAAATTAAAGGAGAGACTAATGTGGAAATAGAAAGGAAATTTTTATTTAAAGGTAATATAGAAAAAATGTGGACATATCCAGTAAAAGCAATAAAACAAAGTTATTTGTCATATACACCAGAAGTAAGGATCAGAGAAAAACAAGATAAATATTATTTAACTGTTAAAAGTAAAGGTGATAAAGTTAGAGAAGAATATGAACTTGAAATATCCCAAAATACATATGAAGATTTATATAAAAATAGACAACCTAACAGTTTAATTAGTAAATTTAGATTTATAGTGCCTTTGAAAAATAATCTAAAAGCAGAAGTTGATTTTTATGAGAATGTATATGTTGATGATACTAATTCATTAAAGGTAATTGAAGTAGAGTTTGAGTCTGAAGAAAAAAGTAATAGTTTTATTATTCCAAATTGGTTTGGTAGAGAAGTTACAAATGACAATAGATATAAGAATGGTTATATAGCTAAGTATTGGGATAAAGATAATTTTTTAATATAAAGGAGTAGTAAAAATGAATTATAATGATTTAAATAGAAATAAAGAAAAGATTAAAAATTATTTACAAAAAAAATTTCCTATAATATTAGAACAGGAATTTAAATGTCCTACATTTTTAATAGGTGGAGCAGTTAAAGATATTTTAAATGATAGAAAGCCAAAAGATTTAGATATAGTAGTCCTGAATGATTCAGATTGTATTGAATTATTCACTGAATATCACAAATTAGAATTTATAAAGAATTCTTTTGGAGGATATAAAATTAATTATAATGGATTATTAGTTGATATGTGGAATACCAATGATTTATATAATGTTTTAGAATATACATATGATGGCTTATTTTATGATATTAATAATGATTATATTATTCCAATAGGATATGTGTGGAGTATAAATAATGGTTGTGTAGATTCCTTAAATAATGACTTTATACATCCTTTAAAGGAGCGTAGAGAAGAAAGAAGGGATAAAATTAGAAAAGATTTATGTAATAAATAAAAAATAAGCTGATAAAAATCAAATTTTAATTGTAAAATATAGGAGGGAAATAAAATGACCAAAGGTGAATTTTTAGAAAAAATAAAAGATTATCCAGATGATATTGAAATAAAAGTTTATGATATGATGAATGGTAATTGCAGATTAAGTAATGTAAAAGAATGTGTTGATGTAAAAGTTGAGTGGGGTGGTACTTTAGGTAATCCAACTAAGAAAATTATAAAAACACCATATATACAAGTTTGGTAAAGGAGGTAATACATATGAGTATAAATATATACAGTAAGATTGTAGAAAGTTGTACAAAGGAAAATATCAATATAAATTTAAGCTTTGTGGGAAAAGTACAGGAATTATTAGAACGTGGTACTTCATTAGAATGGATTTTGAATAATATAAGTTGCTTAGTATAAAAAATAATTCAATAAATTAATGTAAGAAGTATTGCAATTTATAAAGAAAAGATTTATAATGAATATAAGATAAGAGTTACGGAAATGCTACATAAAAAGTAATTAAATATTAATGAGGAGTGTTTTATATGGAACTTGTAAATTTTGAAAGTTATAAATCTAGATCAAATAATTTGATAGCATCAAATAGTACAACTAAAGGAAATTATCATAAAGGGGAGCAATTTTATAAGGGGTTAGAAGTTAGAAAAGAACTTTATTCAATCAAAGGGATTAATCAAGAATACTGGAATAACTTTGAGAGTAACAGTGGTAAAACTAAATCAAGCCTACCTCAATATAAGAGTGCAGTTAAAAGATTTATAGATGCAATTGATAAAGATATTTTAGAGATTAATACTAACGAGTTAGAAAGCTATTTAAATAATTTTGAAGGTGTTACTAGAAATAATCAAGAAAGATATATAAAATCATTCATAACTTTTAGTATAGAAAATAATTTTGATAAGGCTTTAAAGTACACAGACAATAGCTTAGTATTGAGTTTAATACCTAATGAGTATAGAATGTTAATAAATGTATTAATGAATAAATAAGAGTTCTTTTAGCTTAGTACATGTTAAATCGTGTACTATCATAAGAGAATTAAGAATGAAATTAGGAGGATATTGATATGCCACAAATAAAAAGATATGAGACTATAGTTAAAAAATATATGTACGGGAACAGAAACGCAACTATAGAAGGATTAAAATTAGAACTAGAAAAATATAATATTAATGCTAACTTTATAAAATCAGAATTTGAAAAATACGAACCTTTGAAATTTGTTCATATTCCAACCGAAGGATATGAAATGTTTGAGATTTTCAAGTTAATTAAGTTATGTAATAATTGGGAGAAAGACTTCAATACAAGTTTATTAAAAGCTGTTACAAAAAATTATAAAAATATTAGTGATTATATAAATACAATAATAGATAAATTAATTCCTGTATTAATAAAGAGCAATAAAAAATCATCTAAACAATATGATGATTATAAACATAAATTTATGTCATTAAATTTAGCAAAAATACAAAAAGAATATTCTATGATAAAATACTTATATGATGATTTCGTAAAAGATAACAATGAATATAGAGATGTTGATATTAAAATAGAATATATAGCTAGATTCATTTCTAAAAATTATAGAGATAGAAAAAGAAATATTCCATTAGAAATAAATGTTGTATGTCAATCATTAAATGAAAAGGAAATAAAGGCAGTTGATTTAGAGGAAGTTGAATCTGTTAATAAAAGCGAGTGGACTACAACGGTTGATAAGAGAATTATTGGTGGTAGAGAAGTGACTATAACCGTAAGATGCAATAAACCATCACCAGAAGCTTTAAAGAACTTAGCTGATGGTTTAAGATATTTATACAATAAAAATAATATGTTGGCTTAAAATAGTTCTTTTAATCGGAGTTATAATATAATTAAATATTGAGGAGTTGATATTCATGAAGAAATATGAAAATGGCTTTGTAGAACAATTAATAAAAGATGGTGAATATATTTTAGAGAAAGAATCATTTAAATTTAGAAAAGCAAAAGTTTTAGAATGTGAATCTATATTAAATAGTGAATATAAGGATTCAGTAGGAAAAACATTTGATGTCTTGTATAGTTATGACTATGAAGAAATGATTTGTATACAGTATAATGATGAAGAATTATGGCTTAAGGACTGGGAATATGAGTTTGTAGATGATTTACCTGAGTATATTAAAGACAAGAAAGAAATATTAAAACTAAATAGAACAAAAGAATTTTATGGTGGATTGTGGCTAGATTATGACTTTGATGGGAAATATGAAATTAAGAATAATTGCAGTTTAAAAGTGGAATATGTATTAGAAGATAGTAAAGAATATGAGTTGGCAACGAAAGAAGAGTATGAAAATGAATTAGTTGAAGCAATTAATAGAAGAAAAGATTATATAGAATCTAAAATGTCAGCATATGAAAAAGAATTAAAAGCTTTAGAAGATTTAAAAAAATAAAAGACAATAAATCAAGAGTTTTATTGAAAATAATTATCAATTAATAATTAAGGAGTGATTAAAAATGAAGCAATACAAGATTATAAACAACAATGATTTTTCTAAAGTTATATGTATATCAGATATAGTAGAAACAATAATAGAAGAACATAATAAAACTGACAAAGAAGTAGTTAATGAAGTGTTTGAAAATTTAAAATCAATAATAGAGCTATCTGAAGAAAATCATGTAGAACCAAAGAGCATTAATTATGAAATTAGGTTTGATTTACATGACAATAAATTTAAATTCTTTTAAAAGCGTTATTTCATTAAAAACAAGACCTTTAACACAACATACGGTATTTTAAATAGATACATAACTGTATGTTGTGCTTATATAAATAAATTAAAATTATAATAATAAATAATGAGGAGAGCTGAAAATGCCTAAAATGATTAAATGTAAAACTTGTGGAATTGAAATTGCAAAAAGTGCTAAGTCTTGTCCTAGTTGTGGTGCTAAAAATAAAAAGCCTATTTATTTAAGATGGTGGTTTATTACTATTGTAGTATTCTTCTTATTGGGAGCAATAGGATCGGGAGGAAGTAAGACTAAAACAGATTTAACTCAAACAAATGCAAGTGTAGACAAACAAGAAACAAAAACAGAAACTCTAAAAGTTGAAGAGAAACCAAAAGAAAAATATGAATTTGTTGGAGAAGTTACAAGTTCAAAAGATTCATTTGCTATTCATATAGAAGGGATAATTAAAAACAACTCAGGAAAAGAATTAAATTATGTTCAAGTAACATATAATTTATTTGACAAAGATGGTAATCAATTAGGAACAGCTATTGCAAATGTAAATAATTTAGCCAAAGACGGTACATGGAAATTTAAAGCAATGGGAATAGATACAGATGATGCAGTTGCAACGTATAAATTAGCAGAAGTAACTGGATTCTAAATTAAATTATTGAGAGTATAAAGAAAAATCTTTGTACTCTTTTTTGTTGCAGAGAAATTACTTATATAGTAACGTCACAAGGCTCACCACGAGGTTGTAATAAGGTAGGTAATATAATAAGACCTGTAGAAAAATAAGCAATTAAATTCGGTATTTTACGTTAAAAATAACTGGAATATTTTGAGAATTATATAGTATAATATTAAAATAAATATATGATATAATTATATGTATATAAAATGAATGGAGAATTATATTATGGATAACAAATCGAATTTTAATTTGTATAATCAGTTTTTAAAGTATTCATATTCAGAGTTAAAGGAATTATTTAATGAGGCAAAAACAAAGGAAGAACAGGATTTTTATATGAATATGGCTAATTTAGTTCTTCAAAGAGAGCAAAGAAGAGTTATAAAGGAAGAAAATTATGAGTTTTAAAGAGAATATTAAAAATAGAAGATTAGAATTAAATATGACATTAGACGAAGTATCTAGAAAACTAGGAGTAAGTAAGCCAACATTACAAAGATATGAAAGTGGTGTAATATCAAATATACCTTTTGATAAGATAGAAAGATTAGCTGATATATTAGAAGTCGCTCCTGATTGGTTAATGGGTTGGAATAATAATTATTTAACTGAAAGTGAAAAGAAACTGTTAGATAAATATAATAGTCTTGATGATATGGGTAAGCATACAGTAAATATTATTTTAGAAATGGAAATGAATAGAAAGTAGGCGATATAATGAAATCTAAAAAAGAAATAAGTGAGTATCTATACCAAAGTAGAAAATTTCACATAGACAATAAAATATTTGATGTTAAATTGAGTTATAATTATATGGGAATAATAGTTAGGATATTGATTATATTATTAATTTTAAGTATAGGAGCATTTGCATATTGGTTGGGATAGTTTATCTATATATAGTTTTTAAGTTATTATATTAATTTATTATTTTTGTGGTACTATTTTAAGTATAGCTGAATATAATATATCAAAGAAGCAAATTAAATAAGGAGCAAGTTGAAATGTTATATAATTTAATGTTAAAGTTAAATGCAATCTTAGGAGATGAATGGTGTGTTACTTATAGAAAAGATAATATGTATATAAACGGTTGCTTAGAGTATATTATAGATGAAGATAGCTACGAGTATTACAAAATTAGCATAACAGTAGATGGATTCTTAACGTATGATTTTGTAATGAGTAATCAAGATGGTGAAAGAAATGTAAGGTGTCATTACCTCAAAGAAGCTGAAGTTATGGCGTTATTTTACAAGGCAATTCATAAAGATCTGGGATTGTATAATTATTAAAATAAATTAATATATAAAGTATTGCAATATTGAAATATAAATGCTATAATATAGAAAAGAGATTAAGAAAATAACAAATAGGAGGTAGTTGAAATGAAAGGTATTATAAAAGGGTTATTAGAAGCTGGAGAATATGAATTAGCTATAAAGATGTTACTAAGAATAAACAAAGAAAAAATATAGTGGGATTCAGGAGGTAAGATAACATTGGGAGCTTTTAAAATATTAAATGATGATAAACTAAAGGATAAAGTATTTATAGGATTTGTTAAAGGTGATACCATTGAATTATTTACATATGGAGGAATTAGAAGATTGAAAACTGATGAAGTTGAATTAGTGCAAATAAAATAAAATATAAGAGAGGATTATTTATATGAAAAATTTTAAAGAGAATGCTAAAGTTATAAAAATTGGTCAAACAATTGAATATAATATTATGGATTGGATGAACTATTACAATCATACAAAAATTTCTGGAATGAACATTAAAGGATTCAATGATGCAGATTATTTAGTTTTAGGAATATCTTTTATAGATAAAAATCTTCAATATCAATTTAGTAACCTGACAGTAGGTATACACAAAGATGAATTAATGAAAGTTAATAGTTATCAATACTTTTTGTTTAGATTATTTGATAACATGCCTATGGATTTAAAAGGATATATTGAAAAATATGGGTTGCTTGTGTTTTGATGCTAATTGAAGAGTCATTAAAATATTGAGTTTAGGAGGAAAGAGAAAATGGAAGATGAAAAGAAAAAGGTTATAATTGAAATAGGAGATACTATGATTTGGGTAAATGGATGGTCATTTGATTCGCAATGTGGTGTAAGAGAGTTGGCGTGTAATATTAAAGATTTATTAGAAGATTTAGGAATGGAAGTTGAAGTTGATAGATAAGGCAATAATATCATAATTTCATTGGAAGTGAGGTGGGAGAATTGAGGTCTATCAAATGTGTTAAGAAAATAGGTGGTACAACAATTACTTATAAAGGAATAATAAGTAATGAGTTATATAATTCAAACCATGATTTAATTGGATATGAGGTTAAATACAATGGTGCATATGGAATATTTAGATTAAATGAGTGGAGCATTGAATTAGGTGGACATATTTTATAAAAGTTGATAAATACATTGATTTAATAGAATATAATAAATTAAGGAAGGATATAGTGTTATGAAAAGTATTGAAGAAAATTATTATACAAAGAGTTCTTATTTTTGTGGAGGTTTCTATAAAAATAAGAAAGGGAAAGAAAAAGTATGTAGTCACATTTTTCATGAAAATGATTTTTATATGAATGATAGAAATAATAAATCATCATCAGACTATGTTATTTGTCCATGTTGTGAAAATAAAAATTATAGGCATGATATGTGTCATAGTAATAAAGTTTATAAAGAAGATAGTAAATTTATAAATATGGTATTTTGGATAAGTGTAATGTTAGGAATACTTAGTTTGATATTAAATTTTATAACTCATAATGATATATTTTGGTGGGGCGATATAATCTTATGTGGATTTGCTTGTATTTGGAGTATAATATGGCAAGGTATAGATGTTAAAATGGGTATGTAATAAGATGCTAAAACTATCAATTTACCAAGTTATTAGTGTTAGTTTTCAGAGGTTATAAGGAATATTTTTCTTATAACTTGCATAAAATTAATATAAAAAATATAATTACTAAAACAAATTGTAATATTACATATGTAAACAAAAAAATAAGGAGTGACAATCATGGAAAAGAAAAATAATATAAAATTACCATTATCAGCAATGGATTTTTTAGAACAATTAAATACAGATAATAAAGCTAAAACAACAATATCAGGGTATGAATCAGATTTAAGAGTATTTTTTACATTCTTGAAAGATTACAAAAATAAAAAAGAAATTTCCAATAAAACATTAAAATCATTACAAACATACGATTTAAATAAATTTATAAACTATTCAAAAAATAAACTAGAAAATTCAGAATATGCAAGAGCTAGAAAGGTTGCTTGTTTAAGATCTTATTGGAAATATTTGCGTAAAGAAAATATTGTAGCTACAAATATAGCAGAAGATTTAGATAGCCCCAAAATAGGTAAGAAAATTCCAATAGCATTTACAGATGAACAAGTTGAAAAAATATATGATGCTTTGAATCGTGAAGATATGTTTTATTATAGAAATAAATGTATTGTGACTATACTATTAAATACTGGTATTCGTGTTTCAGAACTTGCTCATATAAAACTAAATGATATTCAAGAAAATAAATTACTAATATTAAGAAAAGGAAATAAAGAAGATTCTGTTTATTTAAATAAAAAATGTTTAGAAGCAATAAAAGAATATATGGAAAATAGAATAGTAGAAGGTGTTGATGAGGAATATAAGAATGTTCTATTCATATCAAATTTTAGAAGGGGTATTGATAAAAGTTCAGTGCAAGTTATGATGAAAAAATTATACAAAATAGCACGTCTTACAGATAAGAAATATGTAACACATACTACAAGGCATACCGTAGGAACTAATGTATACAGAAAAACTAAAGATATTTTAATGGTAGCAGAAGTTTTAGGGCATGAAAATATCAACACTTCGAGAGTATATATAACAATGGACGAAGAGCGTATGAAAAACGTTATGGAGGATTTATAAAACCCTATAAATTAAATCTTTTATCAAAAGTGACTAAAATTTAGTAAAATGGTATAATATTATAAATATAAAGGAAGTGAAGTAATGAGTAAAAATATATATGAATGTCATAAACCTGATAATTGTTGTCCATATCAAATACAATTAAACAATACTAATAAACTAACTTATGTTTGTAAGGATGATATTTATGCTTGTATATGGAAAGACGATGAATCTAAATAAGATAGGAATTTTATAAAGTTAAGGAGTGAGAAACATTAATAAAACATTTGCTGAAAGACTTGCGGCAGAATTAGAAATTGTTAATTTAACTCAAAAAGAGTTCTCAGAGAAAGTAGGGGTAACGGAAGCCACAATATCAAGATATCTAACAGGTAATAGGACTCCAAGAATGGAAATTCTTTCAAACATAGCAAAGGTATTGAAAATTAGTATTGATGATTTGTTATATGTAACAGAAATAAGTAATAAAGATTTTACAGTTGAAAATAATTTAAATGAAGCGTTAAATAATCCTAATAATAAAGAAATTTTTGCAAAAAGATTAATTGGTGTATTATATAAAAACGATATGTCACAATCTGAACTAGCAAAAAAACTAAATATAACAAAATCTACAGTCAGTAAATATACTACTGGAGTCAATTATCCAGATACGGAAAAACTAATTTTAATGGCTGAATTACTCAATGTTAGTATCGATTATTTATTAGGATTAACTGATGATGAAGAGTTGCAAAAATTAAGAAAATTTAAAGAAGAAATTATTAAATATATAGAAAATGACAAATGAATAAAAATCTGATTTTATAGGTTTAGAGTCTAGGTAAATTGGTAATATTATTAATACTAAGAGGTGTTGAGAATTGAATAAATTGCCATCAAAATTAAAGAGAAAACTAATACAAATTAATGATACTGCTAGGAAAGTAAGCGAATTAAGTGAAGAATTTATTGATATGATTCAAAATGAATATGGATTAGATCCAGACTTATTTATTAATTGTAATGATACAGAAGAAGCAATAGTTCCTTTTATAAATATAGTTAATAGTGGTGATATTTATGATGATGAACAATTTGAAAAAGATGTGAAAGATATCGAAAGAGTATTTTTATTGCATATCAATAAAAAGGAAGATAAGGTGAGGGGATAAATATGAATAAAGAAGATATGATTAATGAGACTAAAGACGAGATTTATGATATTCAAGAAGATATAATAGAATTAGAAGCAGAAATAATTTTAAAGCAAGAAAAGTTATATGAATTAAAATATAAGTTAGGGTTACAAGAAGATTATAAAAATTAAATCAGCTTAATAATTATGAGGAGCTTGAAAATATGAATAGTAAAGAACTATACAACGCATTTATAGTAGTAGCAATAGTGACTACGGGGCTGACGATTGTCACTATAGGATTAGCTATAAAATATTCCGTGTCCGGACTGCTTGCACAAACCTGTTCGCATGTATGGGTATCATTGTTTGGAATTGATTCAATATCTAAGTTGATTGGAAGCATAAAAGAGTTAAGACTATATAGATAAATTAGAATGAAATGTTACTTTTAAATGAAATTTAATAAATTAAAAATAAAAGAAAGGTGAGATTAAGTATGTATGAAAGTATAGTGAGTTTTAAAATGGATAGTGGAATAAGTGTTAAAGTAGATAGAGGGAGCATAATTGGTATTAAACCTTGTGAGATTGAAGATCAAATTAAAGAATTGTTTAGAGTTAAGAAAAAATATAAAAGTAAAGAAGTGATCCCGTTGTCTGATTTATGTGATTGTATGTGGAATTTAATGTTTTGCAGTAGTAATAAAGAAAATAAAGAAATGTCATTTAAATTATGCTAAAATAGCTATAATATAGAAAATAATATTATGAGGTGGTTTATATGGATTATAAAATTGGTGATAATGTGCAAGGAATAAGTCTGCATGGAGTTGAAGTTGAGGGCGTAATAGAGCAATTAGGTAAGGTATTTCCTGTAGCAATTGTAAAGGTTAATGAAGGTGATAGATTAGATATTCATGAATGCTATATTGATGATTTAAAATTACTTTGAAATAAATATTTATGAATATTTATGTGATATACAATGTTTATCTTTTGATAGATTATATATCACATTAGTACATATATAAATAAATTAAAACAATATATATGAAGGAGAAGATAATATATGGGGAAAAGAAAAACTACAGAACAATTTAAAGAAGAAATGTTTGTTATTAATCCGAATATTGAGGTGATCGAAGAGTATATTAATAGCACAACTAAAATTTTAGTAAAGGACAAGTCATGTAATCATGAATGGAAATCTATTCCATTAAACTTGTTATGTGGTCATGGATGCCCAGAATGTGCATTACTAAATAAATTTAAAGATAGAACGGGTGAAACAAATTATAATAAAGTAAATGAAAAAATGGAAATAATCAACTATATAAATCAAAACGATATAAATGTTAAATTCGAAGATGGTATTATTGTAAAGCATAAAACTTATAATAGTTTTAAACTAGGGACTATTATAAACCCATATCACAAATTTGTATTTAATATAGGCTACTTAGGAGAGGGTAAATATCATGTTGATTATTCTAAATTAAAATATAATAAGCAATTTATGACATGGAAAAGCATGCTGACCCGATGCTACAATGAGAACCAAAAATTAAAAACACCAACTTATAAATATTGCGTAGCAGATAAATCGTGGCATAATTTCCAAAACTTTGCAACGTGGTACGAAAAGAATTATTATGAAATAAATAATGAGATTATGGCATTGGATAAGGATATTCTATGTAAAGGAAATAAAATATACTCTCCAGAAACATGTGTATTTGTACCACAAAAAATTAATAGTTTATTTACTAAATGTGATAAAGCAAGAGGAAAATATCCCATAGGGGTATATTTTGATGATGATAATGGTAAGTTTATATCAACATGTAGGAATACCTTATTAAATAATAAAGTTTATCTTGGTTCATATTCAGATCAAAATGAAGCATTTCAAAGATATAAAGTATATAAGGAAAAACACATTAAAGAAGTAGCAGATTATTATAAAGATAAAATACCGAAGAAACTTTATGATTCAATGTATAGATATGAAGTAGATATTGATGATTAATATATAAAAATAAGCTAGGATTATTAAATTTATCCTAGCTTATATAATATAATTAAATATAAAAGTTTAAATTTTCTTCAATTAACTTATTTAAATCTATACTATCTCTCTTTTTACAGTTGTTTATTTGACAATTAGTGCATAAGTAAAAGATTAAATCTGTTGGACATACCGAAAGCCCGATTGCAATTTTTTCTAAAGTTATTAAAGTTGGAGTCCGACTTCTAGTGCTATTATCGTCTTCTAATCTACTCAAATAAGAAATAGATAATCCAGTTTTTTCTGATAGTTCTTTCAATGTCATACCCTTGAGATGCCTTATCTTTTTTATCGGTAAGTAATACATTAACTAGACCCTTTCGACAAAAGTTATTATTTTCATTATTATATCATGAAAGTTATTGTCGAATCAATGAATAAATATTGGTAATTTACATATCTTTAGCTTAAAGTTTGCCTGTGAGTCAAACTATTATCATGATAATTAGTGTATAATAGAAAATGAACATAGACAATGAACATAATGAACATAATAATACTTAGACAATACCTTGATAAAAATTTATCTTAATGTATATAAATTTGTTAAATATTTATCAAAATACGGAATAGTTAAAATTTGCATTGACCAAACGCACGTTCTGTAATATAATAACAATAGAGAACAAACATTCGTACTAAAATATGGAAAATAAAAAGACTAGATAAAAATATTAATATCTAATCTTTAAGAATTATCTTGTTTATATTCAATTAAATCTGAAATACTGCAATTAAAGTAAGTACATAACTTATTTATATGTGTATTTACAATATGTTTATAATTATTTGAACAATAACCACTTAATGTTCCTTGCCTGATCCCAACAATAAGAGATAGTTGTTTTTGAGTGATGCCACGTTCAGCCATCAGAATATGTAACCTCATCCTAACCATATTTACTTTTACAACTCCTTTGCTCTTATTCTATAACATGTTGGATAATATTTACAACATGTTTACAAAAGTGAATCCGATTTTCGTTAATAATATCCGAAAATAGTATTACAATGGAAAAATATCATTAATTCATATAACAATGAACAAAATGTAAATAATTCCAAAAACAACTTGACATACTATATTAATTTGTTATAAAATGAAATTGAAAATAAGTTTAAACCATTAATTTGTTTTAATATATAAAATCAAAAAATAATTAAAGGGGTGCGAGAATGGAAATGAGAGTAGAAAAAATTAAACAAATACAAAATAAAGAAAGAGGAATAAATGTAGATAATATACTAGGTTATATTTTCATGGCTCAACAAAATAATAAAAATCTATTAATAGAAGAGAATAGACAAAATCTACTGTGTAAGGCTAAAGATTTCTGGGGTACTATAGGAATTAGTATAATGGATATAGAAATAGAGAATGATAGCTTTAAAAAATGTGACTACATAGATGAAATATTAATATTGGAATATGGCAAGAGAGTCATAAGAATTAAAATTACCAAATGATGGACAAGAACAATTTAATATTATATAATAAAAAGTAATAAAATAATAAAAATAGTAATTATTTTATTACTTTTTTTGTTGCATTTAATTTGTTGAACGAGTATAATAATTAATATAGATGTTAATAATATAAATAATATATTAATGAAGGAGTGAATTTTTATGGAACTTAAACAAGGACAACAAGAAGTCATGATTTATAGTCAGGACAATTTAAATAAAGAATTAGAAAATGTGGTTAATAAAGAATTTAAAAATAAAGGGCTGATTAAATCAATTAATGTAGAATTGGCTAAAAAGAATTTGAATACAAACATCACAGCAGGATTGTTTTTAGACGGTTCAGTTAAATTAAACAAATTATCTAAAGAAGAAAAAATTGCTATTACTAAGGTTTGCTATGAGGTTTTAGCATTAGAAAAATTAAACTATAGAAAATATTTTAGCGATACAGATATTTTAGACTATAATAGTTTTACTAATGTAGAGAAGAAGGTAACACAAGTAGTATTGCCTTTTATGCAAAAAGTAGATAATTATAACTATGTTGGGCGAATCACATATGAACAAATCTATAATTATATTAAATTTGTACTATTCAGATATAACAAATTATCTCAGAGAGCATACAAGACAAAATCGTTAGGGACTAAAGACGATTCAGTTAGAATTATTGATATTAATCAGAAAAATGTTGACGCAATGACAAATTTATTATTGTCTAAAACCAAAAAATTAGAAGATACTCAAATAATTGTGAATATTAGACTTGCTGAAGGAGAGGAAAATTTTGAACCTAATCGCCATTATGAATCAATAGATGAAGAAAAATACCCAAATGTAGGAACTTTATATGTAAGTCCGAATTATGATTTAGATAGTGAGACTTTCACAGTTATAGATATGTTAGATGGTTTTCATAGAATGTTAGCAGTATATCAAGCTGTAGAACAGTATAAAGCACAAAATAACGGTGCTATATTACAAGGTGGTCTAGATATTAGGGTTGTATTGAGAAGTTTATCTGATGCTCAAGAATTAATCAGACAAATATTCGAGAGATCAGATACAAATCCTGAATTTATTAAAGGATTTAAACAAGGCGATGATGTAGATTTCTTGAAATTAATTGAAGAGAATTCAACAGTATTAAAAGACGAAATTGCATTAAATTTTGAAGAACGTAAAATGGTAAGAAAGTTAACTTATAAAACTATATTATTAGATGCTTTAACATTAACCGAAATTCCTGTAGAGAAAAAAGGATTAGTTAGAGATATATCAAAAAAATTGGGTTCAACAATTGATGAATTAATTGATACATTGAAATTTAAATATTTTAATGATGATATAGAAGAAATGAAAAATAACAGTAGTCTTTTAGACTGCAATATGTTTGTTGGTTATCTTGCGATTGCAAATACAATGAGAGTACTAGGAGATTATAATAGGATAGATGAGATTGTTGATAATATATATTCAATTCCAGAATCTGAACTAAAAAAATTAAAATTAAAGAATAGTCCAAATACGTGTAATTATAAAGATGTGTATAATTATTTTGCAAATTTAACAGTGGAGGTGCTACGTGTTGCTTAAAGAAAATTTAGAATTTATAGGTCAAAAATACGAAAGAGATACACCTGAAGCAACAGAAAAGGAAAAGCAAAGAATCTTAGGTGAATATGACCAATTTCAAATAGATAAGATTGTGTGGTTAAATAATACTTATGAGGACGAAATAACTAAAAAGCCTTTATGGTCGGTTTATAATAACAATATCCATGATTATGAAGTTGCTAAAAATAAAGATTTAAAAGACTTTAAGAGTAACGAAGTAGTATCTATGCTAAATAGCTTCATATATGCTATGGAGAGTACAATGGGAACTATAAAACTGTTTGTTAATAAGTATTTTGAATACTATATTGAAAAAGGGGATATATCTGTTAACCCATTGTCCGGAGTAGAATCTATGAAGACTCTAAAATCTAGTAAAAAACTACTTCAAACTAAATTATACAATATGGATGAATTTTATAGTTTAATGAGAGAAATGAAAGAGTGTGTTGGTTCAGAAAATATAAAGCCACTATTATTAGCTCGATATGGTGTTTTAGGTAGAGAAGTGATTTATATGAGACGATTGAGATATAAAGATATAGATGTAGTAAACAAATTTATCAGTGTTTATAATGAGAATGAAGAGTTTATAACATTGATGCCGATTGATGATAGATTTATAGAGTTTTTATTAGAAGTAGATAGTATTGTAGAAGAAGAATCAATAAAACAATTATTCCAATCTGACGCATATGTAATTAATACGAGAGAAATAGCTAATTATAATACTGTAAATAGTAGAGTGTTTACTGCGTTTAAATTATTAAATAAAAAACGAAAAGAAGAAGTAATAGATGCAGAAAAAATAGATAGAATTTCTTTTAACGATTTATTATTTACTAGAGAGTTTGAATTATTATTACAAATTAGAAAAGAGAGAAAGATTAGTTCATATGATATTGAAGCTATAATTAAGATTTTCAATGAATCTAAAATTAATGCTACATCAGTCGCTATGATGAGAAAGAGATATGAGAGTTTGACTGGAGATAATGTTATCAAGCGACAAACAGGAAGTTTTAAAGCTAAAACAGCAGAGTTTAAAGTAATAGATCCAAACTCATATCAAACAGTTAAAGATATTTGTGCATCAATCGGCTTTGACGCTGTTGATATAGAGTAGTAGACTAGAAGTAATTTCTAGTCTTTCTTTTATATTTTAAAGTCTAAAACTTATTACATTAATTTATTAAATAGTTGTTGACATTGTATTCAGGTAGGTGTATTATTAACTCATGGACAAGATATTAAACAAATTATTGTATAAACAAAAAATATTTAAAAAGGTTATTGACAGGTTTGGAAATAAGTAGTAATATAAGAATATAGGAATTGACAAAACAAATTAATAAAGAAGTTAAAAATAAATTATAAATAATTGGAAAAAGGTATTGACAAGAAATGGAATTAGCAGTAAAATTTAAACATGAGATGAAACAAATTAAAGTATATAAAAAAGTAATTTTAATTGGAAATTAAGAAGGAATTAATTAAGCGGAAGGTGGTCGTAATGCTAACTTTATTAGAAAATGATAATAGATTAAAAGAATTAAGAGATAAATTGGCAGAAAAAGAAATAGCTATAAATGATGTTCCAAATAAAGGAGGAGTTGTGGACACCAAAAGAATTGATCAACTAATGAGTAGTTATAGTAATAATAAATTAAATAACGAAACAAAATATAGAGAGATTAAAAGAGCAAAAAGATGTGAAATTTGGTATGTTAATTTAGGGAAAAGGAATGGTAGTTGCCAATGTAATATACGTCCATTTTTAATAACCTCAAATAGTTTAAGTAATCAATATTCAACTATCGTAAATGGATTCCCAATCACAAGCAAAGTATCGTCAAAAGCTAATATTCCTGTTCACGTCGAGATTGAGAATTTTGGTTTAAAAGAAAAATCTCTAGTTCTTACAGAACAAATAACAACTATAGACGTTAGATATGATTTGCTTACTTATGTTGGTACTGTGGACGAATTGACCATGAAACGCATAGATAATGCCCGAAACATTCAATTAGGAGATTTAAAAGAGAAAACGCCATTGGAGAAATTAAATAAAGAAATAAGAATTAGATTAGAAGAAAAATTAGAAGACATACACACTTATGAAAAAGCCATAGCAAGAAGAAAGACTGAAAGTTTAGTCAAACATTTATTAGAAGAAAGAGAAATATTTTTAATGGAACTAGAAGACATTTGTAAAGAAAATGGATTAGACTATAGAGATTATTATAAAATATATAAAACAGGAGATGAATCTGTAGTCATGTAAAATATATGAGGATTAAAGGGGTTGCATTAAGATGATAAATGAAGATGCCATTGAACGACTATTTAAAAAGAAATTAGATGAGGCATATGATATTTGGGACGGGGTTAATGGTAAAAAAGGTGATATAGATAAAGCAATAATTGAATTACAAAAATTATTTCTTCAAATGCACGACAAATTAAAAAAAATAGAAAACAGGAGATTGTTATTAAATGGATTAGTTGTGGCAGAACTATTAACCAAAAAGCCTGAACACTTACAATCAGCAAAATTACATTCGAAATTACTATTAGATGAATTGAATTCAATTCCTAATTATAAAAAAGAGAATAAACACAAGTATAGTAAAGCCCTTAATAATTATATAGATAGTTATAAAGATGAATTGAGCAATGAGGAGAAAATAAAAGCATATGAGGAATATTATGATGCGTTTAAAACATGCACTCCAAATGATACAATGGGTTATTTTAATAAATTAACAGCAAAATTTAATATAAGTTTGCTAGAGCGTAATGATAATATTGTCCTACAAATAATGGACATATTATTACATAACAATAATAAACAATATCAAGATCAATTTGAATGTTTTGAAAAAGAAATTAAAAAAACAGATGTTGCATTATATAAAAATGTATTGTTATTAAAAGAAGAAGAAAAAAGAAATAATAAAGTAAGCTAAATTAAATAAACAAAAGATAATTTCTTCCATATTTACAATTTAGTATAAGTAAATCTTATGCTAATAGTACATATGGAGGAGAGGTGAACAAAAATGAAGATAAGCAAAAACACAAAAGCTAGAGTTAAATACTTTATGATGATGGCTATAATAATTACATCAATGATCGTTACTACATTAGTTGCATGGGCTGGTCCTTCTGACCGTGGATAATCATTATTAATTAGAAGTCGGTATCAATAAGAGAGTAAGACTGGGAGAAATCTTGGAATTACTCTCTTGTTAGTTTAAAAGTAAATTGAAAAGGAGAAAAATAATGAAAGAAAAATTATTAAATAGAATAGGTGAAGAAAATATTAACACTCAAGGGCTAAGGATGTGGATTAAAGAATATCGAGGATGTAACGATGTAGATATTGAGTTTGAAGATGGTTACATATCTTATAATAAAACATATAATAATTTTAAAAGAGGATTAATAAAAAATTCAGACTATGAAAAACAAAATTCTAAAAGGGCATGTCTTATTGATAGAACTGGAGAAGTAAAATATAACAATCATGGTATTAAAATGACTATTGTAGAGTACATTAATACACAAAATATTATAGTTGAATTTGAAGGTGGATATAGAGTTAAAACGCAATATGACAATTTTAAAAAAGGAAAAGTTAGTAATTGTACTAATAGAATTGCCCATAAGGTAAGTGTTTTAAACGAAAACAATAGTACAAGTAAAGAATACTATAAGTGGAATAGTATGATGACTAGATGTTATAGTAAAAAGTATAAAGAAAAATATCCTACATATAAAGATTGTATTGTAGCAGAAGAATGGTACAATTTTGAGAATTTTGTACGCTGGTATAAAGAAAATTATTATGAGATAGAAGGAGAGAAAATGTGTCTTGATAAAGATATTCTAATTAAGGGAAATAAAATATATTCACCTGATACTTGTTGTTTTGTTCCAGAAAGGATAAATAATTTGTTTATTAATAGAAAGAATTATAGAGGGGATTTTCCTATTGGTGTTAGTTTAAATAAGAAAGATGGGAAAATTAGAGCAAAAGGCACAGATAAGAATAATAAAAGTATATATCTTGGGACATTTGATACTAAAATAGAAGCATTTCAATCTTATAAAGAATTTAAGGAAAATCGAATTAAGCAAGTAGCAAATGATTATAAAGATCAGATTCCTGAACACCTATACATAGCTATGATTAACTATAAAGTTGAAATAACGGACTAATACATAAAATAAATTAATATAAATACTAGAAATACTATTGACATCTTCCATATTTAACCTTATACTTAATATATAATACAAAACAAATTAATATATAAAGAAAGGAAATGATTAAATTGTGTAAAGCTACAAGTTACGCTAATCAAATTAATACAAATATCATAGAAGCTAAAGAATATTATAATAAACTTAAGATAAAAGAAAAAGTCTTTAATGATGTACAACAAGATTTACTACATAAGATAGAAGGATTAGGGAAATTCGATTTATATACAGGGTGGCAACTAGCGAAGTCATTACAAAAACTTAGACAAGCTCGGAGAGAGGCAAAGAATGAACTAAAAACAATGGAAATGCTAGTTAGACAACTAGGTGGATTTCAAGTACAAGAAAAGAAAATAAGTAATCAAGATAATCATTTAACCCAGTTGAATTATGAAAACGGATATCACAAAAGACAATTACAAATGAACGGTGATATATTGAATGAAGTGGACGAAATATTAAAAGTAGAATATATGAGAAGCCCTTCACATGAACATAAAGATAATATTATTGAAGTTAATGAAGATCATATTTATGGAATAACTGATACATTGCCTAAGATAAAAGGAATCACTGTTAAAATTAAATATAAATCATTACAACAAAAGCAACACTTAATAAATTCAGTATCAAAATCTTATGCAGAATATGAATTAAATGAACAAGAGAAATTTGTAAAATTAATAAATAGGAAGAAAGGAAGCGTGTAAGATAAGATGTTAGAAGGAATATTGATAGTAATAGGGTTAATAGTATTAGATAAGTTATTAGGGCTACATACAGTTAATGATATAGATAATGAAACTCTATATGAGATAAAAATAATCAAATAAGGGGGAAATAATAATGTTAATAATTTTAGGAATAATAATAAGTTTTACAGTATTATTCGTTGTATCGCTTTGTAGACTACAAACTAAATGCGAGATTAGAGAAAATGAAATATTTAAAACATATACGAGATAAATAAATTAATATAACAATTTTTAAGTAAAAGGGAAATTTTAAAGGGTTTTTATGTTTGAAAAACGGAGTAAACTGGAGTATGAGAGAGTAAATGGAAGTTTAAAAATTGAATAATCAAAACTCTCTTATAAATAAATTTAGAAAAATATTCCAAAGAAAATATTGATAACAACAAATTAATGTATTAATATTAAATATAAGTAGGTGAGAAATATGGATACAAGTAAATTATCAATTAACGTTAGTTTTGAAGAACCAGTATACATAGATAAAAATACTGTTGAAATCTATTATACGGTAGGTAATACAAAACAATCTAAGCCAATAGTAGCTAAATTTAATGTACAAGTTTGAAAAACAGCTAAGAATAATTAATAAATTAAAAAGAATGGAGATATATAAATGAGTGAAAAAATATTAAGTAAAGAGGACATAAAAATATTTGATGCAATGTATGATTATATAAGAACTTATCAACTTGATAAACTAAGAGATGAAATTAATGAATTTAAAACGAATCCAAATCAAACTATAGGATATCCTAAAGATTTTAATTTAGTTGAAAAATTAAAACAAGCTGGCAAAATGTCTGAATATGAATCAGAAGGTAAAAGATATAGTGATTTTTATAAAAGAGTAATGAATAGAGTACATGTCGATTATGAAGAAAATAGAAAATTATTAATAAAAGAAGAGTTGGTAAAGTTAAAAGATGAAGTTAATGCAGATGATAGTATTGAATTAACTGTTAGTGAGATAGAAGAATTAATTAAAATAATTGATGATATTATTAAGGAAGATTCAGTTGAAAGTTTTAAAGAAAAGAAATAAATTAAATAATCAAACAAAAGATAAAACCTCCTTTTGAGGTAATTCTAGTATATCTATATTGGTATTTTAGAATTAGTTCACAAGTGAAAATCTATGTGAATTATAAAAATATAAGGATGACTGCAAAGGCAGTAAAAGAAAGGATGATATTAAATGAACAGTACACAATTAGGAAAAGCAAAAGTATTTTTTACAAAAGGTGATTTTGGCAAAATGCTAAAGTTGAAAGACATTGATAATCTATACATAGGAGAAATTAAAAAGAGTCAATATGGAGACGAAACTATCGAAGTGGAAATAATTACATCAATGGACAATGTTACAAATAATAGAGTTAAAACTATATTTAATAATGATATAAGAATTAGTTATAGTAGTGATATTCCAAGTGGTAAGAATTATTATTTATCTTTTGATGTATCTAGAGAAGGAACAAATTATGGAGTATTATTCGAAGAGAACAACAATTCAGAATTAAAAATAATTAGATTTATTAAAATTACTGGAAATAAGTTAGAAGATATTGCTGATAAATTGATAGAATCAATAAAAGGAATTGATAATTGTAAAATTATTATACCAACTATAAATATAGGTCAAGCAGTTGTAGATTATCTTCAAGAAAAAGGATTTGCTAATATTGTTGAATTAGATTTAGATGATATGAGATATATAGCTGTTAACAATGCAAAACTTATCAATGATAAAGACACATTATTTAAATTAATTCCAAACAATTGTTCAAGTGATGATATGATTGAATTTATAAAAACATCTAGAGAACTGGATAATACAGATATTGATGTAACATGTGATGGAAGACTTAGATTTAAAAGAAAATCAATGGAAGTTACAAGTACAAGAATATGTGCAGTATTTTATGCTTTAAGTAAATTAGGGTACAAATTATAAATAAATGGGTTATTTATAGGTAATGTGGGAAGTATAATTGCTTCCCTTAAATTTGAAAATAATTAACTTTATATGGTTTGGCAATAAATTAATAGAAGAAGGTGCAGACATGAAAATAGGGAATTTAGAAGTGTATGGGATTATATACAGAATAACAAATATTGTTAATGGCAAAGTTTATATTGGACAAACCGCACAAGAAGGTGGTTTTTATAAAAGATATAATTACAAAGGTACAGGAATTGAAAGAGTATATAATTACCATAAAGGTAGATTAAAAAGAAAATTAGACGCAAATAAACATTTATTAAGTTCTATAAAAACACATGGATTTAAAGCTTTTGAAATAGTAGAAGTATTTGATATTGCTTTTTCCCAAGAAGAATTAAATATCAAAGAGCAATGTTGGATTTCTTATTATGATTCTGATAATAGGAAATATGGATACAATAAAAATATTGGCGGTGGAAGTGGTTGTGGATTTCAACATACTGAGGAATCTAAAAATAAAAATAGAATATCTAAATTGGAAGTATCTTTACCTGTTATATGTGTTAACACAAATGAAACCTTTTTATCACTTAAACAAGCTGGTAAAAAATATAATATAGACAGAAAAACAATTAGTTTAGCATGTAAAGGAGAATATAGATATGCAGGATTAAATCCAATTACAGGTGAAAAAATGGTATGGATGTACTTAAATGATTATACAATACATAAAGCGGAAGAACGAATGGAAGATATAGAACTAAATGTACAATTTAAAAAGGTAGTTTGTCTTAACAATAGAAAAATATTTTTAAGTATAGGTGATGCCAATACCTATTGTGGTTTTAGAAAAGACAGTGGAACGATAGGAAAATGTTGCAGGGGATTACAATCAACATCGGGTAGATTTCCTGATGGAACAAGATTGATTTGGGCTTATTATGAAGATTATATACATATGACAGATATAGATATTCAAAATAAAATAAATAGTATTAAAAAAATGAATATAGAAAATTATATTAAAAAAGAAGTTAAGAAAAAAGTGATTTGTACAACATTTAATATTGTTTTTAATTCTATCGCAGGAGCTGGGAAATTTTATCATATAGATAATGCTCATATAGGAAATTGTTGTCAAGGGAAACAAAAATATAGTGGAAAACTATTTGATGGAACAAAATTACAATGGAAATACATAGAAGATTTAACTCCTGAAGAATACATAAAATATGATATAGAAAACAAATTAAAAGAATTGTATAATCAAGATTATACATATGATTCAAAAACAATTGTATATTGTAAAGAAAAATATGTTTGCGTTACTACAAATAAAAAATTTAATACGATTAAAGAAGCAGGAGAATATTACAAAATAATATCTTATAGACATATAAACTCATGTTGTAATGGAACAAGAATTTATTGTGGTAAATTAGAAGATGGAACACCTTTGAAATGGAAATATTCTGATGAATACATAAAACAAAAAGAATTATTACATAATGAAAATTTAGGACAAGCAATTTAATACATAATAAATAAATTAAAATAAATTAAAATAAATAATAATAAAACAAGGTATATAATTTCAATATTATGGTATAATAATATTATAAGATTCGAAATTAAAGTAAATGCAATTAAAAGGAGATAGAGAATATGATAATTAAAAAAACTGAAAGTAAGGAATTAGAACAACTAGTAAAGAAGGTAATAAACAAAACGCCAATGAAGAAGAAATACGGGTTAGTAGATAAAGATGTTACTATTATAGAATGTTATGATTCAAGAACATTTTTTAAATGTGAAGATAGTGAATTTACTATAAGAATGTGGAACATAGAAAATATAAATGGTGGTAAACAAGGAAGAGTTCAATGGACATTGTTTTTAGATGTTCCAGATGAAGAAGGAAGTCATGGAGAAGAATTAAGTTACGGAGTTAGCTTGGTTGATTATAGTGAGCCACAAATGGAATTCAGGGATTATACGTGCAATATAAATAGGACATATAATATAGGAATAATGACTCATGATTTTTTCTACGCCGAAGGTTCAATTAATGATAGATTTAAAGAATTTTTAAATAGTAAATATGATGGTAAAACAGAAAATTATATTAAGCCATACGGTAGCACTGGCAATGACGGGAAATATATTACATCATTTTGCTTTAATATAGGGGTGTATAGCAATAAAGAACATAACAAATGTATAAATTCAATCAGTGTAGATTTCATGAAAGATGAAGATTATATCTATAGTCTATATAAGAGTTTTAATGGATGTAAAACTAAAGATGGTTATGAGTTATTAAACAACATTATTGAATTTATGGATAATAATTTTAAAGTTGTAAAAACTGCTTAGAGGTGAGAAGGCAATATACCTTCTCTGATCTTATATTAAGAGTTTTATAAAACTCACATGCTATAAGAATGATAATAAATTAATATAAACAGTATTAATAAATAGGTATATTAATTGCAAATTAATGGTATAATAGTAATATGGGATTTGAAAGGGTGTGGTTATATGTATTTATATAAATTAATTTTACAAAAAGAAAAGACAAGTGAGATTATATATCTTTTAAATGATCAATACATAACCAATGATGCATTTAATAAAATCTGTGATATTGTAATCAAAGAATGCAAAATAGGTGATGAAATTGAAAAAGATAATTTTTTAGAAGAAATACAATGGAATTATGGTTTTAGAGTAACTAAAATAGAATGTGAGAATACAATTAGTTTATAAATAATTAGAAGGTGGTATGAAAATGTGATAATAGTATCATTTAGTAATGAAGAGATTATTGAAGCTATTAAAAATGAGGTTGAAAATAAAGTATCTTAATTTAATGAAGACAGAAATGTTTTTAGTAAATTAACAAAAATCAAGAATGTGGCTATGACTAGGTTGTAGCCTTTTAATTTTCGCTAAAATCCAAATAAAATTTGCATTTTAAGTTGATATTTATTTTCAATTAGCAAAATGTAAATAATTAAATAAATTAATAGAATTACTATTGCATTGATTGGAAGTTTATGCTAATATTAGTTTAGACAAACAAATTAATATAAAAAGGAGAGATTAAAATGGGATTCTTAGATTTAAAATATCAGATTGAAACACAGTTAATAATGTATGATGATATTATTAAAAGATTATCACAAGAGTTCAATGTTGGAGAAACATATTTAAAAAAACTATGTAAAGATATAAATATTAAAACATCGAACTCTTATGCTATGGTTTTAAATTTAGTTTATACTGAATTATCTAATGGACTAAATATAAATCAAATAATAATTAAATATAATTTAAAAGAACAAATAAAAAAGGAGAAAAAATTATGAAATTAAATAAAATCAACAATAATGAATTACAAGTAGGAAATATAGTTTATAGTAATTATACAGAAAAATATTACATAGTAGGATGTTTACCAAGAATCATAAATGAGGATATGTCAAAATTTGCTTTGATTAGATTTGATGGTACAGGTTATTTCTATTTAAGTAATACAATAGAAGAGATTGTTAATAAAATGAATATGGATGGTGGAGAAACTGAGGCTTATAAAGTATTAGATTATGAAATTTATTTAAAACATGATTAAATGTAAGTCATTTTAAAAGTGATAGTTTAAATGATTAAATAAGATTAAAATATATAATTAAAAGGAGAATGATTAAAATGAAAAAATTAGAATTTGGTTATAATTGTAAGGATATTGTTACAGGATTTGAGGGGATTTTAAAAGGTAGAGCTAAATTCATTACTGGATGTGATAGAGTTGAGTTGATAAGTGGAAAAGAATCTGAATGGGTAGATGCTCCAACACTTAAATTTTTAGATGAAGGTGTATATAAAGAATTAGAAGAAAATAGTTCTTGTAATAAATATGATGATATTGATCAGGCACTATATGAATTTGGTATGTTGGCAAAAGATAAGATAACAAATTTCCAAGGGAAAATAATAACAATATCAATTAGTATAACTGGAGATATTTCTTATGGATTATCACCTGAATTTGCAAAAGAAAGTAGGAATAATGATGCTACTTGGTTTGATGAAGGAAGAATTGAAATTATAGATACAAAAAGGGACGAAATAAAAACTGATGGAAAAAGAACTGGTGGGGCAGTACCTAATTTAAGATGTAGATAAATGACGTGTTTTAAGGGGAATGGTTATCAATTAGAAAGGATAGGATTAATTATGAATTTAACAAGAATGTATTTATATGAGATTGATAATTTAGATATTACAGAAATTAAAAGAAAAGGAATTAAAAAAGCTTGTGAAAAACAAATACCTAAAGCAATTCAATTTGATGAAAATGATTTAAATATTTGCCCTGTATGTAAGAAACATGTGGAGACTGATGATAAATATTGTAAGAATTGTGGTCAAAGAATTATATTAGATCTAATAAACGAGTAATAGGAAGGTGAATTATGATATTTAAAATCAAAGAAAAAGAAAAACATAAAGTTGGCGATAAGAAAACAACTAAGAGATTTGCTATATTACCAACCAAAATAAATTCAACAACTATAGTATGGTTAGAAAAATATTTTATACAATATGAATTAAGCAAGAATTTGAGGATAGAAAATTTTCAATGGTGTAACTATGAACATTGGAAAGAAATAGATAGATGGATAGAAAAACAAATTAAAATAAATATAGACAAGCAACGAGAAAAGTTGTAAAATAATATTCAAGGAGGGGTAATATGGGAAAAATAAAAGCATTCTATAAACTTTCAGCTAAAAGACAAGCTATAGAAGAACAATTAGAAAACTATGATTTTGTAATCAATGAACTTAGAGCTGAAGCTAAGAAACTTAAAAAAGGAAGTTTAGAAAGACAAGACTTAATGAAAAAAGCTAGTGAAACAAATAATTGTGACGTATATAAAAAGCTTCAAACTGAATTAAATATATTGAATTTTTGTATTAATACTGTTTGGTATAATTAAATAAAATAAATAGTGAAGGAGGACAAGCAAGTGAAAGAATATACATTACAAGAAATATTCGATTTACCTGAAGGAATAGAATTTATAAATGCAGATGCACACTTTGAAGTTAGAAATGGAGTTTTGTATAATTGGTTTAAGCCAAATGACAAACAAAGTGTAAGACTAACAAAAATGTATGTACATATGAAGTTTATAAAAGTCCAAGAACCAGTAAGTTTTATGGACGTTATTAATTCAAATAAATTATGTAGAGTTGAATATGAAAACTGTGATACGCAAACAAATGAAGGTTTTCAATGTTTAGATAGTTTATTGCATTTTTTATCAAGTAAATATCCACCTTCAACACTAAGAGAGATTATAAAAGATGGTAGATGGTATTTAGAAGAGTAGTTGATAATAATTATCAAATAAAATACTGATTTTATTGTGAAAGTTAGGCTTGAAAAACAGAGCATGAGTGAGTATATGGAAGTATGAGAGAGTTTAAAATTGAATTTCTAAGATTAAACAATAAATTATAAGAGGAGATATAAAATATAATGTATGAAGTATTTGAGAAAGAATTAAATTATATATCAAATGAAAAATTAAAAGAATTTATAATAGAATGTTTAGAGAAAGCACCAGAATATTTTTATCATATTCCTGCAAGTTCTAGTGGTAAATATCATCCTAAACAAGATTTAGGTGAAGGGGGACTTGTTAGGCATACAAAAGCAGTTGTACAAGTTGCAATAGATCTAATTAGATGTGAACAGTTTGTAAAAGATGAGGAAGAAATTAAAGATATAATTGTCTCAGCTTGTTTATTACATGATGTAATTAAAAATGGTTTTGAAGATAGCGGTAAGACATTAACTGAACATCCTTTATTAGCTTGTGATTTCATAACTGATATTTACAAATCTAAAGAATGGAGTTTTTATTCATCAATAATTAGTCTTATACAAATTAGTATACAAACTCATATGGGTAAATGGAATACGGATAAAGAAGGTAATGAAGTTTTACCTGTTCCTGACAGTAGATTGGAAAAACTAGTTCATTTAGCTGATTATATTGCTAGTAGAAAATATGTAGATATGAGTTTATTAGAGGAATAAAGAGAGGAGTTGATAAAATGGAATGTACATATTGTGGTGCTGAATTAGAATATGAAGATAGTTACGGTAATAGAGATTATATAATATATGGTAACAACAATGGTAAAAGTGGCGATATTTATAGATGTCCTAATCATGAAGGTTTTGAAACCAACGAAGAAGCATTAAATTATTTAAAAATTACGGAAGATGAACTAGGACAATATTTAAAAGATAATGGATTTGAGGATTGGGAAGAAATAGTTTGCGATAGCTCAACTCATAATGTTAGTGGTAGTTTTTATACTGATAAGCAAGGTAATCTATATGAAGGATATCCATGTTAATAAATAAGAATAAATTAATATATAAGGAGTGATAATAATGACAAATGTATTTAAAAAATTCATACTTAAACAAAAGTTAAAAGAAAATGGATTTCCATTTATAACAGTACATAAAGATATAATTCAAAAATATAGGGATACCACAAGAGATAATAAGAACCTAACAGATGACGAAATTGCTTTCAAATTAAATAGAAGTTACTATTGTGGAAGTACCGATAGTGTAAATGAAAATAGAAGCATATTAAATTATGGATTCCTTAAAATAATAAAAGATAATAAAAGGAATCTAATAATAGATATACATAATTCAAGTCAAAATAGGAATGGACGCATAAAGTTTCAGGTCAAAGACAAAATGACTGCAATTTATAATAGCATTTATGTTGGAGGTGAGATGTAATGGCTAAGTTTAAAGTAATTTTAGTATCAGGAAAAGCAAGAAGTGGCAAAGGTGAATTCTCAAAAATACTTAACCAAAAGTTAAAGTCACTAGATAATAAAGTAGTACAAACTTTATTTGCAAAATACATAAAACAATATGCAATGGAATTAGGATGGGACGGAGTTACTAAAAATGAATATTGGAGAAATTTCTTACAAAAAATTGGAACTGAATTAATCCAATATGATTTAAATATGAAGGTATTTCACCCAAATAGGATTTCTGAAGATATACAAATACTAAGCCATTTTGGAATTAATTATTTCATAATAGATGATTGTAGATTTAGAAGAGAAATATATTTTATGAAGGCTATGTTTCCAGACGATGTTATATCTGTGAGAGTAGAAAGTGACGATTCAAGAAGTGATCTTAATAAAGATCAATTGGAACATCAGTCAGAAATAGACTTAGACAATTTCAAATTTGATTGTATTTTTCAAAACAATGGAACATTAGAAGATTTAAAAAAACAAGTCGGATTATTTATACAATTAATGTTAATGGAGGAATAAACAAATGGAATTTTCAAAAGAAGAACTGAAAGAATTGAAGCACTGTATAAATTCTAACATCGGTTTAAGGATTCAATATGATTGTGTATTAGATGAAGGTAAAAGAAAAGAAGACAACGATAAATGGTTGAAACAAGACTATATTCTACTCGCTAGAATAGTAAAAGAACTTGATACAATTAAGGAATTAGAAGAGTGTTAGGTGGGCTATTTGCATTAACAATGACAGTATTAATATTCGGTGTAATATATTTAGAAGAAAATAAAATTAAATGATAAATTAATGTATAAAATATTAAAATGATAAAGGAGAAATGTAAGATGAATAAAGAATTAAAAGATGGATTAAAAAGTTCAATTATAGTAGGATTACAAAGTTTCAAGTCAATAAATGAAGTGCTGAGAGCTGATTATGAAAGATATAAATTTAAAGGTGAGGGATTTAATTTAGCGACATACAGGGGAAATATTATATTGTTAGATGTAGAAGATGCTGATGAAGATATTGGTGCTTTTGATTTTGTAAAAAGACAAATTGACCAAATAAATGAATCTGAGGAGGGTAAGTAGTATGTCAATTAGAGAAGTCCAAGAGAAAATCTTCAATGATATTCAAGAGTATATGGATTGGTATTCATTTCAATATCAGAACCAAACAGGAGTTAAAGTTACTGGACTTTGTGAAGCCGATGGAGAAAAGATGATTGCATCATACATAGAACTATATTAAAACAAAGGAGAATTTAATTATGAACATAATAAAAGCAATTTTTGAGTTTGTTATAGATGGTATTAAAATCATATTCGATAAGATATGCCTTATGTTACTTATAATTTTCATTATTGAAATGTGTGGCTTGTCATTAGGGATTGTAGGTTCTGTGTTGAGGTTGATCTTAGGAAGTATAGGAATTGGATTATAAATAAACTGGTAAGGTATTGATTAATTATTAAAGGAGAAATTGAAAGAGATGAACGATTTAGAAAAATATCAAAAAGCATTAGATCGAAAGAAAGAGGACTATAAGCAAAATATTAAAAATGGAATAGAAATAAAGCATGAAATTGATGAATTGAAATTAATAATAAGTAGATTTGAAAAAGGAATGAAATCTGTTCTCCCAGTAGGGACTACAATAACTTTTAAAGATGAAGACGAACAGTTAATAGAAACTGTTATAGTGGAAGGGTATAAAGAACGACAAACTTTAATTCTGATGAGTGAATATTGGAGTAATCAAGAATTAAGCAAATGGTATATGTTTGATTATAATTGTATGTATTCTGATACTTTAATAGAAGAATTTTGTAGTGAATATGAGGTTGAAGTTGTAGGAATAGAAGACAAGTCCAGATAAAAAGTTAATTTGATTGGGTTTTAATAAATTAATAAAAGGAGAGATTGAAATGTTTTTTAGAAAAAATAAAATCAACAAAACAGAAAGGCTAGAAAATCCAGAAAATATAATAAGCGAATTAACAACATTGGGGAAAATGATAAAAGAAAAGTCAAATTTTAAAGAACTACTAACTATAGAATTCCCATATGCAACATATGAAACACTTGAGTATCATTATAATTTATTAAATTATAATATTAGTAGAAAAAGATTTAACATTAATTTGGGTAATATTTCATATGGGGTTGAAGAAGAAGCAGATAGACATATATTTGTTTATATAAAAGTTGAAGATATTGTAATATATCATAATGCTAAAGAAAATTGTAATTCTGGATTATTTGAAAATGTAAAAAGTGGATGGAATCATAATTCACCTAAAAAACTATTAGAACAAATTAGTAATGATATATTTATTTTTAGAAATGCTATTGACAATATAAACAAAAATAAAGGAAGCAAATGGATAGATGAACAGTCAAGATTAGACAAAATGTTTGTATAAAAAGGAAATAATAGGTTGATTTTATAAGAAAGTAATAAATAGTTATAAAAGGAGAAGTGATTGTGATGAAATTAAATAATGATTGTGTAAGAGATATTTTGTTATATTTAGAAAATACATTAGATTATGATGTTTTTGTAGATATAAATGATATACAAAATAATATAAATAAATATAATGAAAAAGAAGTAAGATATACTATGGACAAACTGATAGAGGTTGAATTAATTGTTGGAGAATATAGTGATAGTGAAATTGAATTTATACATGAAATTACCTTTAGAGGACATCAATATTTAGAAAATATTAAAGATGATAAGATATGGAAATTAGTAAAGAAAGAAACCAGTAATTTAAAATCAGTATCTATAACTATCATGGCAGAAATAGCAAAAAATATAATATTAAAACAGATGTCATAAAAAGTTAATCAAATATGGATTTAATTGTAAGTTTAAAAGGAGGATATATGAACAAAGTATTTGAAGAAGTAAATATAGAAAATTACATAGATAAATTACAAATTAATTATGAAGATAGTTTAATCAAAAAATTAGATTTAAGCAGAGCATTATCTCAACTAGAACCAATTCAAAAAGAAGTTATAAGATTAAGATTCTTTGAAGGTGAATCGCAGTATGGAGTTGCTAATATGTTATGGAAATCACAAGCATTAATTTCAAGATTAGAAAAGAAGGCTATAAAGAAATTAAGAGAATATTATCAAGTAAGATTGTATTAAGTAATATAAACCAAGTAAAAATGTTATTTTATGAAAAATAGAAAGGAGATTATAAAGTGGAATTAAAGAAAAGATAAAGATATAATTCTTGTCCAGAACATAAAGATTGATTAAATAATGGAACAAGTCGGTGTGATTATTGCAAAGATAATTTTCATCTTAAAGGAAGTTTAAGTCTCTATTGTAGGTCAATTAAATGGGAAAATTATATAAAAGGATATGAAGAGTAAATGAAATAAATGTTTTATTGGAAGTCGAAAGGAGATATAATGATGTTTTCAGTATTAATAGAAGTGAATGTAACTGTAAATGATATGGATGAGGCAAGAGACATTGCTAAAGATATACATGATATTATAAGTGATGCAGGAATAACGAATAGTGTAAATGTTACTGATGAAATTTCAGAATAAAAGGAGATGAAAATAATGATTAGAAAAGGAACAGTATTTATTCTTACAAGTAATATTAATGAAGCTTTAGGATATATTATTTCACAAATACCAGACAATTATAAATTCAATTATAGAAAGGAATTCAACAATTATTATTATATATCTATTAATGGCTATGACATTTACATAAAGCATACCATGAATGAAAACGCTAGAGGATATAAACCTGAAATAGTATATATGATTCAAGGTGTAGAAATCAGAAAAGAAATCCTAGAAGATATTATAGAACCTATAACATTTTTATCTGTCAGGAAAGAACCTATTAGAAAAATTAGATTTGTTGAAAGCATAGATGTAGGCGAACTTTTATATGATGAAGATGCTGAATTAATTCATTGTGATAAAGAAAAATTAGATAGATGGAATGATATGATAAATCCTAAAGAAATAAATAAGGATAAGTTCAAACAAGAATATGAATGTACTTGGATAGGAAAGGAGGAATAATTATGAGTAAAGATTTATGGGATTTAGCTGAACGTGCAACTAAAATAGTAAAAGAACAAATTAAGACTGATATAAATGAAGATGAAATGACAGGGATTTTCTATCAAGAATTTTGTGAACCTACAGTAGCTGAAAAACAACATAACATTAAAATGGAATGGATGTTACATAATGGGTTCAAGAAGAGTTATTGTGGTGAGAGAAAAGAAGACATTCTTTCTTATAAAGATGAATATTCTTGGACTTATGAAGAAATTTTATTTGAATCATTGAAAAATATAAAAGCTTATAAACAATGGTATGATGGAGGAATAACTGAAAATGAATTAGATAAATTGCTAGGATTATTAGTTTAAGTAAAATTCTAATTATAACTAGAAATAAATTAATATACAAAAAATAAATAGTACTTTTTGAAACTCCTTTGCATATACTTTAGTATAAGATTAAATGTAAGGGAGTTTTTATAATGTTAACAATTGAACTTAGAACTATGGATATGGACGAGGTAATAGAGCTTTGGGAGACAGATAAGCAAAAACTAAAAATAAAATTATTAGACGATTATGAAGATTTGGTAAAAGAGTATAGGGAGCAAACTAAAATTTATACCCAAGAAAGTACTCAAGGTTCTGAAATATTCCTTAAATATCGCACTTTTACGAAAATCAATTATCAACTCGAATTAGATATTGACGAGAGAATAAGAGGTACAATTAAATTTACGAATGATTTCAAAGAAAACATAAAAATAGCTTTAGAAGTTAATGAAGGAATGAGACATGAAAGATTAGCAACAAGATCACTTCAATTAAAAGAAATTATAAGCTTAAAAGCACATGAAATTGAAAAAACATTAAAATTATTAGGCGTTAAAGTAAAATATGATAAAGATTTTTCATTAAAAGCAGACGAATGGTTACATGAAGACTTGCTGGAACTTAGAATACAAAAAATTGAAGATAATAAAGATTCTAATGATGAAAATTAGTTAATAAAATACTAAAGATTAAAAATTAATAAACCAAACATAATTTAACAAATTAATGTAGGAAGTATTGACTTTCAAGATTGGAAAGTTTATACTTAATTTAAGGGTTAAGAGTGACAGATACATAGAAATTAGATATAATATTAATAATTGAATGGAGTGAATACAATGACTAAGAATAATATCTATGAAATGGCACACTCAAATAATATGTTGCAATTAATACCTTTAAAAGTTTTGAAAAATAAAGAGTTTGAAAAAGTTATATCTAGTTATAATTTGGATATTAATAAATTTTACCAAGTCGAAGGTAAATTACACCCATACTGCTATGTAGGTGGTACGGTATATATTGAAATTTATGAAATAAGCAAACAATCATTTGAGGCATTCCAAATTAAGAAAAGAATTGAACAAACAACACAAGCTCATAAAAAATGTTTCGAAGAAAATGATTATAGCTATTTGTTTATACTTATAGATAAACCCCTTAGATTTGAATGGTATAAAAAATTATTTGATAAAATTCCAGATGACCAAAAATATGAAGTGTTTATAGATATTTATTCTTCAAGTGAATATGGATTTAGGAATTTAGATAGGACGCTAGTTGAAGAAATATTTAAAGATCACACAACAGATAAAGAGCTATTTGATACTGACGTTATCCCGATATATAGAGGTGAAGATAGTAAATCTACTCCATATAAAAAAGCGTATTCGTGGACTACTAATTTAGAAACTGCTAAATGGTTTGCTAATAGATTTAGTAAGAATGGTAAAATATATAAAGGTCAAGTTAATGTGAAAGACATATTAGATTATTTAGAAGGCAGAAGTGAATCTGAAGTGCTAGTATTCCCTGAAAATGTGTTTAACGTAGAGAGAATGTAAATAAGCAAGTAAAAACTATATTTTACCAAAATATGTGAGGGAAATAATAATGAAACATATTACAACAATTCAATTAAATGATGGTAAAACAATAACACAAGAAACTGAAGATAAAACTCAAGAAGATTGTAAGGATTACTGGAAGAATTATATAAAATATTGGGGAAAAGTTCACGGAAATTGGAGTTGTGCAAGAGTGTTGGAAATTGAAGAAAAAAAGGAGTGTAATAATGAAAAAGAATTTATGGGTTGTTTATAAAAATGGATATATCGAGGACTATTGTTTAATATATGCTACAACAGGATTAGAAGTAGTATCTGAATATTGTAAAGAGTTTGATAAAGAAATGATGACAATAGACGAATTTTATGAAACGCATACTGTAGATATGATCACACATATCGGAAGTGAGAAGATAAAAGAAATAATATTTGAATAGGAGGAACTAATATGATAATAGGTATATGGGATGAAGATATTACAAGATTAATGGAATTAAAAGAAAATGATGAACTGAGTGAATCCGATGTAGAAGAAGTTGCAGATCATTACAACGAAACTATGGACGAAGTTTATGCTTGTTTAATAATTGAATCAATAGATAGTATAGATATGACTAAGGATGTTAATTGTACTGACTGTGGAAAAGTTATTAGTTTGGATGAGGCTTCAGCTTTCAATGGTATTTGTGAAGAGTGTGACAATAAAGAGGAAGATTAATTTCTTCCTTATAGGTTTAAATGAAATCTATCTTTCATTTGGAGTGAGGTGATAAAAATGGACAGTGTTCAAGAAATGTACTATGTTACAACTAATGATAATAATTTTGATAATACAAGGTATTATTTAGTAAATCATAGAGAGAAGAGATGGTGTATTATACCAAAAGAATATCATGGTTTAGCAAAGAATTTATATGGACTTCATTTAAATTGTTCCTTATTAAACTATACAATTGAAGACAAAACTAAGGATTATGAATTAGTCGAGTTAGACAGAGTAGGTGGAGGAGATTAAATTAAAACAATAATTTTAAGATGAAAGGAGAAGATATTTAATGAATAAAATGCCTTATGAAATGAAAATACCTAAACATTTATATGTAAAGACACTAAAGATAAGAGATTTACAAAAACAACAAAGAAGAATAGAAGATAGTATATTAGAGTGGTTTATTGAAAGAAATATAGATGTAACTGACACAGAATTTGAGGATGTTATGGGAAATATAACAAATGCAGACTTTGTTGATCTTGAGCATTTTCAAAGAAGTGTAAATGAATATTTGAGAAAATCTAAAAATAGTTAAAACAATGATGAAAGGATTAATATTATGAAGTATTATACATTACAAACATTAAAGGCATGGAATGAATCTAAAGAAAAAGGATATTTAGAAGGTAATAAAAATTTTATAATGGATGATGAAAAATACTATCAATGGATGATAAATCAGATGTCTAAGAGATTAAAAGATTATAATGGCGAATATCCTATTTGGTTATGGTTAACTCTTGATAATATTAACATTATAGATGCACTTGAAGAAGATTATGTATTATTAGAAATAGAATTATCTGAGGATAAAGTGCTATTATCTAATTTTTATGCTTGGCATGATATTATAAATGATGGCTACTTTGGAGATAATAAAGAACAATTAACACAAGAAGAAAATTGGGAAATATTATTTAATAAAAAGGAATTGGATAAATTAGGATTTACTTTTGATGATGACGATATGCAAGGAGTTACTGGTAAAATTGATTTGGATAATATAAAGGTTTTGAAATATATTTTAAATGAAATGAGGGGAAAATAAATGGATTATGACCAACAAATATATTATTTAACGAATGGTAATGGAATGAAAGATATAACTTTTTATTTAGTTAGCCATCAAGAAAAAAGATATTGTATCATACCTAAAGAATATCATAAATTAGCACAAAACTTATATGGGTTACATTTAAATGCAGTAGAATCAACAATTGAAGACTTCACAAAAGGTTATGAATTAAGAACTTTAGATAATTTTTCAGAATATGATATTTAAGAAGAAAGAAGGGAAATAAATGGATAATAAATTTCCAATACTAGGTTCAAATCCAAAAGAATATATTAAATCGGATTTAATAAAACCTCATGAAAACCAAGCACTTATAAATCATAGTCAAACATTAAAAAGGTTAGCAGAACGTGGAGGACTTAGTTGGGCAGAAATGTTATATATTTTAAGGGATGAACCTTTTAATTATAGAATACAACTATCTGAAACTGATGCAAGAACTAAGGTATTAGAAATTATCAACTTATATAAGTAATATAAATAGGAGACATGTTCAACTTGTAAAGAATGGGATAGTTCTTTTGTAGGAAGAAAATAAAATATAAAAAATAAGGGAGGTTATCATTTTATGAGAATATTAAAAGGTAATTTAGAGTATTGTAAGTCTGATAATTGTTGGAAAGTGAATGGTGAAAAATTAGATTCAGTACTTTATGATTATACAAATTTAAAACTAAAAATTATTATTGACGAATTACCAAGAACAGAACATTGTTCAATTTGTAATGATTCATTTTATTTAGAAGAATTAACAAAATGTGATAAATGTGGTAAAATGATTTGTTATAATTGTTTTGATAATAATATTAATTACAATCGTGATAATAATGAGTGTATATGCAATTATTGTATTAATAAATAAAACTATTGTAGAATATTATATATATCATTAAAAATAAGAGGTGATAATAAATTGAATAAAAATCAAAGAGAATTATTAAAAACATTAGAAATTATAGCAAATTCAACTATGGCTTTATCTGATTCTGAAAATATTACTAAAAGTTTAAGTAAAGAACAATTACAAGAGGTAATTGAAAAGTATTCAGATAAAATAACTGATTTCGATATAAAAGACCTTCAGCAAGAAGCATACAATTATGAAGCAAGTGCAAATGCTATTTTATTTCAGATTGAAGAAAGGTTAGAGATGGAAGATTAGAAATAATTAACAATATTTATATTAGAAGAATAATTAAAAGAGCCATTTTAAAGGCTTGGAAGGAGGAATAATAATGGATAGAAGTGAAGAATTGAAAAATGATTTTAAGAATAATTTAAAATTAATATCTAATGATTTTGATAAAATGTATTATGCTATAAGAAATGAATTAGAGCAGGAAATATTGAATAGAAAAGAACGAATAGAAAAAATAGAAGCCGAAACACACGAAATCTATGGAAAACTAACTATTAACATTTGTATAAACTTAATTAAAAGTAGATTACCATTAAGAGTTAAATTGTTTAATAAAGTAAAATATGGAGGAAAGGGTATCCACAGCAACAACCACATTTTATTGGGGTTTTATTTAAATAACTCATATAATTGTTTTGAATATACCTTTACTGTCGATGAAATAAAAGAATTTTTAAAAATAAATTAAATTATAATAAAATGAAGAATCTAAAAAGATAGGAGATAAGTAAATGAGAGAAATAAAAATGGTTTTAATGAAAGAAGGGATACAAACTGATGATGGATTAGTTATAACTAAAGAATTTATTTTAAATTCATTGAATACCTTTATAGGAGTACCAATAATATTAATTGATAAAGATAAAGAATATGAAATTGGTATAATAAAGTATCCAGTAAATTATATAAATGGAGAAGTAATAGGGAATGCATTATATTATGAAGATAATTGTATTAAAAATAAATTTGATAATTATAAAATTGATATATTAAATTTATTAATTGGTGGAAATAGCTTTATATATCGTTGTTGTGAAGTATATAAATAAATTAAAAGAAGGTGAGGAATTATGAAGAAATCAATAATGTCAGAACAATTTAAATTATTCTTACAGGTACAAGGATATGATAGTAATAAATATGAATACATAAGTAAAGATTGTTATGATTATAAGGTTAAGAATATTCAAACTGGTGTAGTAGGTTATATTAGATATTAAGGAGGAATAAATTAAATGAATAAAGAAGATATAGAGTTTTTAAAAGAATTACAACATGAAATGCTAACTCAAGATACAGTTTGTCAAGCGAATCCAAGATTTTGGGTAGTAATGCAAACTGTAAGAGATTACTGGGTTGACGATAGTGTAGATGGAGTATGTATTTATGATACTGATTCATGTGAAAATGTATTTGAAGGGGAACTAGAAGATTTATCAGTATGGTTAAAAGAAAACTTCGAAATGATAACAAAATGTGAATGTAATTTTGGTGATTTAGAAATAGTTTGTGAAGATGATAATGAATTTTATATTACAGACATATCAAAAATTAAAGACTTTCTAGAGAAATATGATTATAAAAGATATTCTATTTGTAATTATAGAGAAAGAGAAGAAATAGCACAAGATACAATGTTTCTAACTCTTAGGGAATGTAGAGAACATATAGAAAGAAATAAACATCATTATAATAAACCACATACATATGCAATGACGGCTTGGAGAAGTCCACAAGTAGAAAGATTATATAATATATTAGAAAACACTAATTGGATGGAACTAGAAAGTAAGTAAGATTGTCATTTTAATAGGAGTTAAATAAATTAAAAATATAAAGGAGAAATTATTATGAAACTAACAATGATTGATAAAACTACAGGAGAAGAAGAAATTATACTTAGTAATTTAGAAACAATAGATATCCCTAAAAATATAAATAAACAAAAATTTAAAAGAGGTAATCTAGTAAAGTTACTAAAAGGTCACACTATATGGTCTATGAATACGAATGGAGAGCATGAAGAAATTGAAATTGATAATAATGCTGGCAGATTGGCAATAATAGAAGGATCTTATGCAGACTTATACTGGGGGAATAATAGAAAGGATTATTCTATTATATTTTTAGATACTGGTGGTTCATTGGCTTGGAAGCATGAAAGTGAATTGGAGTTTATAGAAGAAGGTGGAGAACATTTATTGAAACAAGCCAAAGAAACTTCTGATAAATTACATAAAATAAATACGGATTTAAAATGGATCAAGGATAATTTTAATAATAATTATGAGGAGGGGTTATCAAGTGGCACTATTTTATATTTGTTTGATAAAATAGGATTTGATAGTTCATTTAATAGAAATGGAGAATTCTATATACTATTTAGTAACTGGGAAGAACGTAAAAGTATATTTGAATTATTGTTTAAAGGTGATAAAGATGGAATGAATGAAGAAATTAATAAATTTTATAAAGCAGAATTTAAAGATAAATATTTAGAAAGCTATAACAAATTGTTTAATGAAGTTAGCAAATTGTAAAATTATGTTAAAATACTTCTTTTAATAGGAGTTAATAAATTAAAATAAGAAAGGAAATATAAAAATGAGAGACAATTATAAAATAATAAAAGCTAAAGTTAGTGCAAGTTGCAAATACTATTGCAGTTACTATGAATTAAATGTATGGTTTCAAGATAGTGATTTAAATGAAAGAGGATATACATATAATATTGGAATGTACGATATTAAAGAAAAAGCTGGCGTTAAAAGAGGAGATGGATTTAAAAAAGTACAAGCATTTTTAGATTCAGATGAAGGAAAACTATGGTTAGAAGATTCTTTATATAACCAAGATTTAAAGTGTGAAATAGATGAATTAAAAGATTCAATCCGATTAAGTATATATAAAATGGATTTAGAAACTTTAAAGAAATTTGATGAAGTTGGCAAATCAATGAGAACTAAATAAATTATTACTTTTATCAATTCTACAAATAGTATATCTTACTAAAGATATGGTCATAATAATGATATATATTTAGGAGGTATTATATGGGAAATATAATGAATGTAAGGCAATGGATTGAAAATTTTAATAATGGAGAATTTAACGAAAAAGATAAAGCGACTCAATGTTATGCAGGTTGGTATGATTGGTTTTGCAGAGATACATCATTAAGAAATAAAACTTATTATATGAGCAATATAATAAGAAAAATCAAAGATTCTCCAAAGATAGGATTAGATACTCAATGTATTCTATTTAGAAATCACTGTCCAATATCTCACCCACTATATGATTCATTTAAAATATCAAATATTACTAGTGGTGAAATTGTATATGAAGTCAATATAAAAAGTGGGTTTGAGAAAAACAAATTCACAGTATATGGAATAGAAAATATGTATCAAAAACCTTTGTTTGGATGCGATAGGCAAAAAGAATTAGTGAAATGGTTTAATAGTTGAAACTAGGGCAAACTGCCCTTGATATTTAAAATGGAGACAAGCATTTAAACCTTTAGCTTTGTATGAAAATAATAAAATTATATATTATTGGAGGAAAGTATATGGAAAAATTAATAACATTATCATATGAGGAATATTTAGATTTAGAAAAAAGAGCAAACCAAAAGGATAGCAACAAGACAATATCTATTGAAATAATTGATGATAACTTAGATAATAATATTAAATCAAAATGTGAATACTGTGAAGTTAAGGAATGGGATAAAAAACCATTAATGATAAATGATAAAGGTGACTATTATGTAGTGATAAACTCATGTAACTATCTTGAAGATAGCGTTGTCGGCAATTCTGTTGATTATTCATTGTTTGGGAAACAAATAAAATACTGTCCTATGTGTGGAAGAGAATTATAGTCTAAATAAAAATTTAATTTTAAGACAATAATTTAAAATAACAAATTAATATATAAATAAATGTTGACACATGAAATTATTGGGAATATACTTAAGTAGTACCAAGGAAACAAATTAATAAAATAATAAATGAAAGAAGGAATGTTAAAATGGCAAATAATAAGAATAAGAAAAAGGTTGTAATTGATTTTACAAAGAGAGTGAAGGAAAGTAAAAAGACTTTATTATTGGATGTTAACTTACATGAGTTAGAAAATAATATAGTAGATGGTTTGTATGAATACTCAGGAAGAATCGTTAAAAAATTCGGGAAAAGCTATTATGAAGTTAAGAACAAAAAGTAATTAGTTAGTAAGAAGATCGCATTACATATAATATTAAATTGAGGAACAAAAGATAAATTAAAAGAAAATGAGAAAGATATATAAGGAGAAATGAAAATATGACAATGTGTAGTGGAGAATTTCTTCAAGAGAGAATTGAAGAGTTCTGTAATAAGTATAGTCAAGATCAAGCATACATATGGCAAGTAATTAATAGAATACATACAAGAAATTATGGAAGAAACATCATGTGGGAGAAACAAAAAGAAGAACAGGAAAATAACTTAGGCGACATACCAATGAGTCAAGCTTTTGCTAAAGAGGTATTGGTACATAATGTTATATACATATTAAAAGGTTTAGAAAATTGTTGTGAGAATGGTTGGGAATTTGAATAAAGCAAATAAATTAAATTAATTATGAGGGGATAGGATTTTATGAATACTGAACAAGAAGAAAAATTAAAAGATTATGCAAGTCAACATATTGACGACTTAGAAATAATAGATCGAAAAACTGTTAGAATAAATGAACTAAAAGAAGAATTAAAACACTATAAAAAAGAAACCGAGGAACTAAGAAAAATCAATGAAGCATCAGAAAGAGAAAATGAAGATTTACAAAATAATTCAATTAAATATTATAATGAAAGTAGACAACTAAGAGATGAATTAGAAAATATTAAATTAGTCTCAAAAGTAGACAAACAACATAATTTTAGTAACAATAGTATAATACTTGAACAATATGGAGAAATTGAAAAACTTAAAACAGATATAAAAAATTTAAATGAGGAAATTACTAATGTCACAATTTTAAAAGAAGAGATAAAAAAACATATCATAAATAATCAAGCTTTAAATTGTCAAATAAATGATAACTATAATAAAATTTCTAACATCGAAATAAAACTTATAGAATCAAAAAGCAACAATGATACACTGCAATATACTATAGAAGAATTAAAAGAAATAATCAATAATTTAACAGATATAGTTAAAAGAACTACAAACTTGGTGTGAAAATGGAAGTAAATGGAAATTTTAAAAGGAAATAAATAAATAAAGGAGAGAATGAAATGAATTTAGAAAATAGTTTAAAAGATTGTATATCAAAAGAATTAGAAAAGGGTGTAATAGAAAAGGTAATAGCTCAAAAATTAGAAGAGAGTGTAACTAAGGCACTTGAAGATATGTTTGGCTGGAATGGGGAAGTTAAAAAAGTTATAGAATCAAAGGTAAAAGCAGTAATGATACCTTATTTAGAAAACTATGATTATAGCAAATACATATCAAAATTAGATAGTGTTTTAGTAGATGTATTAAAGAACTCAGCATTAGAAAATAAAAATATGTTAGAGAATTTTAAAGAGTTAATGACAACAGAAAACATTCCGAACAAAATAGCTGTTACAGACATTTATAAAAAGTGGCAGGAATATTGTGAAAAAGAAATAGATAAAGATAAAATTGATAATTATGACTATGAAGGTGGATATATAAATACAAGCTTAGGTGCAGAACTTGTAAATAGTGATTGGAGTGACTATGAAAACTATATTGTTACATTTACCTGCGAAGAAGATGAAGAACTAAATGTAGAGTTCATGATTACTCGATGGAAGAAGTATGATAAAGAATTTAGATTAGAATGGAAAAAGACAAGTGATCTAAAATCATTAAGATACTTAAAGAAGTTTGATATGTATATGATGAATATAAATCAAACATATTCAAAAATAGAACTAGATGAAGAATATAGTAACGATGAAGTGTTTATTGAATATCAAGAATAAAAAAGTTGTTCAAATCTTGATTTTAAAAGAATGCTAATAAATTAATATAAAAAACAATGAAATAAAGGAGAATAAATAATTATGAAAAATTATGCGTGTGAAAAATGTGGAAGTATGGATTTGTTTATAAAGTCAAATGGAAGTCAAACAGGATTATATTGTAATGTCTGTGGTAAATGGATTAAGTGGGTTAGTAAATCAGAATTACCTTTGGTTGAAAAGTTTATAGAAGAACAAAAGAAAGATATTTCCATTGCTTATTCAACTAATATACAAATGATAGCTAAATATCCTGAGATGCAATTAGATGAACTATTTACAAATTGGAGTCAAGATGTTAATCCTTATGCATTTGAAGAAGAAATAGTTGAAAGATTTATAGAATGGATGAAAAGACAATAAATAAATTATTAATAAATTAAAATAAATAATATAATTTAAAGGGGATATATAAAATGAGTAGATGTGCAGAATTTAAAGATTTAATAGGAAAGATATTAACTAATATTGAAGTTTCAAAAGAAAAAGATGAAATGATGTTTTATACTAATGAGGGTATTACATATAAAATGTATCATTGGCAAGATTGTTGTGAAAGTGTAACTATAGATGATATAAATGGGAATTTAGACGATTTAATTGGAACACCTATAGAAATGGCTGAAGAATCAACTAGTTTAGATAATCCTAAAGATGAAGAATGGAATGAAAGTTTTACATGGACATTTTATAAATTAGCTACTGTCAAAGGATATGTTGATATTAAATGGTATGGTGAGTCAAATGGATATTATTCTGAAGGTGTAGACTTTGAATTATTAGAAGAAGGAGAAATGTAATTATGAAAAATTATAAAGTAGAAAAAGATTTTATTGTAGATGGTTTTAGATGCGTTATTTTAGGTATTTATATGGGGCATAGATGTGGTTACATAGCAATTCCAAAAGGACATAAATTATATGGTAAAGATTATGATGAGATTGATATTTCTGTACATGGTGGTTTAACTTATGCTGAATACTCAGAGAATAGTTATCCAGTAGAATGCGAAGAACCTGTTTATTGGATAGGATTTGATTGTGCTCATGCTGGTGATGGTAAAGACTTCGAATTAATTAAATCTTTTTTGGGAAAAAATGATGATGTACAAATGATATTAGATATCGAAGCAATATATCCTATGCGTGGGATAATTAGAACTTTAGAATATGTTGAAAATGAATTAATTGATGTTGTAAGACAATTAAAGGAAGGTGAATTTTAATGTTTTATACATATGACCAAAATAATAGTGGTGGATATTTTATAGAAAATGAGAATGTAAGAGAATATTTAATTATTGAGGCAGACAACGTTCATGAAGCAAATAGTAAAATGTTTGATATAACTGAAGATTATAGTGAATTTTGTGAATGTTGTGGTGCTAGATGGGATGTTATTTATGGAAGTGATAGTGAAGGAAAAGAAGAACCAATGATTTATAGTACACCCGTAGATGAAGTAGAAAAAGAAATGTTTAGAAATAGTTGCATTATTTATTATAAAAACGGAGATAAAAGAATAGTTGAATTTAAAGAAAGCGAAGATAAATGATTAACTTAAAATAATGTTTTTAAAAGGAAATTAATAAATACGAAGGAGAAATATAAAGTATATGATTTATAAAGTATGTTACACATGTAACGAGAAGATACCTGCTACAGCAGAATATTTTGATAGAAATAAAAATTGTAAAGATGGTTTAAGCCCAAACTGTAAAAAATGTACAAAAGAATATAATGCTAAAAGATATCAAGAAAAGAAGGATAAAATAAAAGCACAAACCAAAGAATATTATAAAAGTAATAAAGAAAAAATTAAACCATTTTTCAAAGAAAATAAGCGAAGATATTACGAAAAAAATATAGAAGAATATAAATTAGAGTCTATTAAATGGAGAGAAGAACATACAGAATATTTCAGAGAATATCATAAAAATTATCGCATGGAAAATCCTGATAAATGGGATGTGATAGTAAAAAGAAGAAAAGATAGAGTAGATAATCTGCCATATACTTTAACAGAGGAACAATGGGAATACATAAAGAATAAATTTGATAATAAATGTTGTTATTGTGGCGAAGACTTACCAATAACACACGATCATTTCATTCCAGTTATAAAAGGTGGAGGATACACTTTAGATAATATAGTTCCAGCATGTAAAAGATGTAATTCTAAGAAACATGACGGAGACTTTTTAGAATGGTATCCAAAACAAGATTTTTATAGTAAAGAAAGAGTAGATATTTTATTAAATCATTTAGAGAATATTGAACTTGAATGGGACAAAAATAATATAAATGAAATATGATGACAAATTAAAGGGAGTTGAAATAAAAAATGATGAATAAATTATATTTTGATAATAGTCTTGATATGCCAAATATGAACAAGCTTATTATATTAGCAAAAGCTATTTCAGATCAAGGTTATGAAATCAATGAGATAAAAAGTACCCAAGATTATAATGTAAATATGTCTTTTTTCAGAGATGATTTTGATGGAATAGTCTCTTATGAGAATGGTGGAAATTTAACATTACAATTATCAGATAATGAAGAATGTATTAAATTATTTACATTAATTAAGAATAAAATAGTGGATCTAAAATAATATTTTAAATTAATAAGGGAAGTGAATTAAATGTGGTGGGAATATTTCTTAGCTTGGTTCATAGGGTTTGTTATGGGTGGTATAGTATGGTTTGAAATATATTATAGAGTAAAAAATAAAGAGGAGAAGTGATAATTAATGTTTGAGAATAAAAGAATACCAAACCCAAAGTTACATTTTAAACTAGAATTTGATATTAAAACAGATGAAGATAATTTACTTAATGTACTAGAGAAGATACAGAAGATTATTAATGAAGAATTTAATAAAGTTAATTTAGTAGCAGAAGTAATGCCAACTATAACTAAGTTAGATATACCTATAAGACAATAATATAATGGGAGAAAAATTAGGAGGAATAAAGAAATGAAAATTAAATACAAATTAGATTATATAATAGATGCAATATTAGATATTAATGAAAACGACTTAACAGAAGAAGCGTTAACTGCAATTAAGAATAGAGAACCTTTTGTAACTGATAAAGATAGAGAAGATCTAATTGAAGGTTTAGCATTTAAGATGGGGATTAAGCCTAGTGAAATTAAAATCGAAAATGAAGATATTAGAGTTATAGAAGAAGTTGAGGAGGAGAAATAATGTATTATGAATATTTAAAATATGTACTAGAACATAAGAAAAATGTATTTATTGAATGTATGATTGTAAGTAAAGGATACTGGAATGAAAAATATGATAAAAGTAATAATAGGAGAATAGCTAGGGAACTATTTGTCCATGCTTTTACACATGATTTAAGTAAATTTAGTTCTAAGGAATTTAAGCCTTATGCTTGGAAGTTCTATGGTGGAAAACAAGCTTCAAGAAAATTATTAGAATTAACTGGAATGAGTGATAAGTGTATTTCACAAGAAGATGTAGAAGAACAGTTTAATAAAGCATGGGAACATCATTATAAATCTAACTCTCATCATCCTGAGCAGTGGGAATTATTAAACATGCCTATGAAATATATAAGACAGATGGTCGTTGATTTAAAGGCTATGTCTAGAAAATTTGGTGGAACTGCCCAAGAATACTATCTACAGAATTATTATAAGTGGGATATGACTCATGAAACTAGACATAGAGTAGAAATAGGATTAGATTTAATAAAAGAATATAATGACCCTATTTGTGAATGTAATGAAGAGTATTATATGAACATAGATGAACTAATAAAACAAAGTGAAGAACATTTAGAAAGAACAGGAAGTATTTATAAAGAAAATGTAAAAGATAATATAAATGACTTTTTAAAACATGCTTGTGAGGAGTATGGTATAGATATTTATGATTTAGTGAAAGGAGCTAAGAGATAATATGACTACGCTGATATGTAAAGAAACAATCGAAGCCGAACCAACTGACGATATAATTTTCACAAAGGATAGGCATTATAAAATGCACTACGTAGAAAATAGATGGACTAAAATAAAAGGGTTTATAGGCTATACTTTTGACGATGAAAAATTAAAAAGATGGATGAGTGAAGATTTTAAAGAGAAATATTTCGAAGAATCATATTTATTATAAATAAAGAATGAGGCTATAAGACACTTTACAGACTTGGACAAGCAAGTAAAATATTAGTTTTATTTGGTTATTAATAAATTATATTAAACGAATAATGTAAAGGAAGTGAAAAAGTGAATGTATTAAGTTTGTTTAATGGAATAAGTTGTGGAAGAGTAGTATTAGAAAAAGCACAGATTGAAGTAGATAATTATTATTCAAGTGAGATTGATAAAGATGCAATGTTAATAGCTGATAAAAATTATCCACAAGATGTTAAAAATAAATTAGGAGACGTTACTGAGTGGAAAAATTGGAACTTGCCCAAAATTGATTTAATATTAGCAGGAAGTCCATGTCAAGGATTTTCAAGAATAGGGAATGGATTGAATTTTGAACATAAACAAAGTAAATTATTTTTTGAATTTATTAATATCTTGAATTGGATAAAAGAAAATAATAATCCCAATGTTAAATTTTTATTAGAGAATGTGAAAATGAAACAAGAATGGATTGAGGTAATTAATGACTACATAGGAATTAAAGGTAAGCTTATAAATTCAAATTTATTTTCAGCACAAAATAGAGAGCGTTATTATTGGACAAACATAGAATACATACAAAATATAAATGATAAAGAAATATACATAGATGATATTATAGAGAAGCAAAAGGTTGAGGAAGGACATTATTGCAAAGAGCATCAATTATTACATGCTGATGTTTGTAGAGAAGTCTCATGTAAATGGTCAAAAGGAACTCCTATATATGATTTCTACAATAAGAGTATAAAGTATGGTAAATCAAATACTGTAGTTCCTCATTGCTTTAGAAGAGATAGATCAGCACCAAATATAATTAAAGATGATTACGGATTAAGAAGATTCACAGAAATTGAGTGTGAAAGGCTACAAGGATTACCAGACAATTACACAAATGTAAAAGGGGTTTCATGTGGTAATAGATATAAAGCCATAGGGAACGGATGGAATATTGATACAATTGTACATATTATTAAAGAATTAAAAATAAATTAAATACATAAAAAGAAAGGAAGTTAAAAGAATGGAAAAGAAAAAGTATTTTGAATTATTTGCAGGAACAGGAATTGGAGGTATTGCGTTAGATAATATAGGTTGTGAAAATATAGGATATTCTGAATTTGATAAGTTTGCAATTAAAAACTATAAAGCTAATTTCCCTAATAGAATTAATTATGGAGATATTACAAAAATTAACGAAAAAGAATTGCCAAATTTTGATATTTTAATTGGTGGATCACCTTGTACTCAAGTTTCTATGATGTCTAAAACATGGTCGGAAGATAACAAAGTTAAGGGTTTAAAAGGTGAAGAAAGTTGCTTGTTCTTTGATTACATGAGAATATTAAATGAAAAATTACCTAGCTGGTTCATATTTGAAAATGTTAGAAATTTATCTAGTAGTAATAATGGAGAAGATTTTAAGGTAGTTATAGAAATGATGCAAGAAAATTATAATATAAAATATCAATTAATAAATACATCAGAATTTGGAATTCCACATTCAAGAAGAAGATGGTATATAATAGGTCAAAGAAAAGACTTAGGTGAATTTAATTTTGAATTTCCAAAGCCAGTAGAACTAAAATTAACAATGCAAGATTTATTAGAACCTAGTGTTGATGATAAATATTATTTAACTCAAAAAATGTATGATTGTATAATGAGTCCCGGAACAAAAGGTTGGATTAGTGGCAAGATGGAGATTAATTTACCTATAGCTAGAACGTTGACTTCAACAATGCACAAGATGCATAGAGCTGATACTGATAATTACATATCTACAGAATACAAACCAGTAAACAAAACTAATGTTAGAAGGTTAACTCCTATAGAATGCTTAAAACTTCAAGGATTACCTGATACATATAGAATAGTTATTAGTGACACACAAGCATATAGAATGATGGGTAATGCTATGAGTTTAAACGTAGTACAAGCAATTGCAGATAAATTAAAAGAATACATAGAAAATAATTTCAACTAAGGAGAAAATATATGGAAATAAATATAGTAAGTTTATTCGATGGACACAGTACAGGAAGATTAGTATGCCAAAGAGCAGGAATTGATGTGGATAAGTATTATGCAAGTGAGATTGATGAAAATGCAATACATATTAGTAAAAATAACTTTGACGATATAATTAGATTAGGTGATATAACTAAAATAGATAAAGAATTAATACAAAGTTTACCCAAGATTGATTTACTTATTGGAGGTTCACCTTGTCAGGGGTTTTCAAAAAATGGGTTATGTTTAAATTTTGAAGATATTAGAAGTAAATTATTTTTTGATTATGTAAGAGTTTTAGATTTAATTAGAAAATATAATAATCCTAATGTGCAATTTCTACTTGAAAATGTTGAAATGAAAAAAGAATGGAGGGACGTTATAAGTGATTATTTAAAATGTGAATATACATTGATTAATAGTAAACTTATTTCAGCACAAAACCGACCACGTTTATATTGGACAAGTACATATATAGAACCGCCAAAAGATAAACGAATTAAATTATTAGACATATTAGAAAAAGTTGATACAAGCAATTACATAAAATATAAAGGATTATTAATAGATCCTAACATAAGTGAGAAATGCTATAATTTAATAGATGTTGTTAATGGTGAGGTAAGAATAAGGCAAGCTACTAAGCAAGGGTATATTGTGGCAGAGAATGGAGATGGAGTTAATCTTCAGTTCCCAACAAGTAAGACAAGACGTGGACGAGTTATAAAAGACAAATCAAACACCTTAGATTGTAGTTGTGATATATGTGTTTATTATGATGGCATAGTCAGAAAGTTTACTATTACCGAGTTAGAACGACTTCAGACATTACCAGATGGATATACATATGGATTAAGTGATAAAGCTAGAATAAAAGCTATTGGCAATGGTTGGACTGCTGATGCTATAGTAGATATATTGAAACAATATAAATTTTAGTAAAAACAAGAATGAGTCTATGACTGGGTTGTAGCAATTGAATTTCCAATTAAAAAATGTATTTTATTTGGAAATTGATAAATTATATAAAATGATAGAGGAGAAAAATAAAAATGAATGTATTAATATTTGACAAAGAAAATAAACAACAAGATTTTCAATATATAGCTAGAAATATAGAAACTGGTGAATTAGAAATAGGATATGTTGCAGTTGAAAAACCTTGGTATACAATGGAAGATCAATGGACTTACTATTTGATTAAAAATACATATGGTAGTAGAGGTATTTGTGGAGGAGCAACTGATTTAGGATTTAGTAAAGTTATTATTGATGAAGATACTATTAAACCATATAATCAAGTAGCAGAAATAGAATGGAATAAAGAACATGGTATGTCCACTAAGCTTGTAGATAAATATGCAGTGTTTATAGATGAAGAAGAAAAAGAAATAGCTTTTATAGATATTGATGACTCTATTCCATATGAATTATGGAATAATTAAAATTAGAGAATATAGTGTAGATAACTAAGTAGTATTTATAGTATTTTATATAACACTTTACTATAAGAATAAAACTATAATAACTTGATATATTGTTGTATATTTTATAGTAATTATAGCAAACTATATGTAGATATTAATCGAAGTATAGGAGTGTATATGGAAATATGGAAGTAGTAAAGGTAAGAACAGAAGATGATAAAGAGAGATATTTTGTAGCAGACGATGATGGGCTACCCATAGAATCAATATTGAAGTTTATAAGATTTAAAGATAATACTAATTTCGCAAGAAATACTTTGAGAATGTATTGTCAACATTTGAAGTTATACTTTGAGTATTTAGAACAAAGAGATTTAGACTTTCAAAAGGTAACTATTGATGATTTAGCTTTGTTTGTTAATTGGTTACAAAATCCTTATAAGAGTTTAAAGGTAATACCAACTAATAAAGTAGATTCAGCAAGAAGTCCAAGAACCATAAATATCGTGGTAAATACAGTTTTAGCTTTCTATGATTATATTTTAAGACATGAGGAATATAGCAATAATATTTCAGAGAGACTTAAAAAGTTTGTATCTACTCCAAGTAGAAATTTTAAAGGATTCTTATATGGAATTGCTCATGAACAAAAGAAAGTTACAAGCAATATATTAAGGCTTAAAGTTCCAAAGTCTAAACCTAAAACATTAACTAAGGAAGAAATAACAATACTCATAAACACTTGTAATAATTTTAGAGATAAATTTTTATTAAACTTGCTTTATGAAACTGGCATACGCATCGGCGAAGCCTTGTCATTATGGATTGAAGACTTTGATATTAGTAATATGATAATTGACCTTAAAGACCGTGGTGAGCTTGAGAATAATGCTGAAATAAAAACAGTATCAAGTCCAAGAAGAATTGATATATATCAAAATTTGGCTGATATGTTTATGGAATATATAGCTGAATATCATACAGAAGAAGTTGAAACTAATCATGTATTTATAAAAATAAGTGGTGAAATAACTAAGACAGGAATAGCACAACTTAAAATTCCAATAAGAGACAAAATTGCTGAAATGGTTCAAAGGTCTATTGATAAAGCTAAGGAATTAAGTACAGAAGTAAATAATCCTAATAAGTATTTATTTAATATTTATGAAGGAAAATTAAGAGGAACTCCAATAAATAAAAGAACTTTTGTAGATTGTATTAAAAGACTAATTGAACAAAAAGATATTAGAAATGCTAATGGAGAGTTATATCATTTTAAACTTCATTCATTACGTCATACAAGAGCTAAAGAATATGTTGAACAAGGTATTGGGATTAGTATTATACAACAAATTTTAGGTCATAGAAGCCTTCAAATGACAGTTCATTATGCGACTGTTAGTGAAAATATTCTTTACGAAAAATGGAAGGATACTGAGGACTTAGAACTTTTCAAAGTTGATACCAAAACTAACGACCTTGAAAAGATAGATTTAACTTCTGATACTGGCGAGAATTTGATTAGATATGAATATGTTAAAAAGAATTTAGATGCAGTTAGAGTTCCTTTTGGAGTATGTTTTAAGCCTTCCAAATTACCTTGTAAGCAACAAATGAATCATTGCTTAACTTGTGCAAGTTTCTGTACTACAACTGAAAATATTCCCGAATATGAAGAAGAAATAGACAAGGTTAAAACCCAAATAGAAACTAGTAATAAGTTTGGTAGAGAACTTTGGGCTGAAAAGAATCAACAATATTTAGATATGTTAGAAAAGACATTAGAAAAAGTTAGACAATATAAATTAGTTCACAAGAATGGTAAGTCAAGGGAGGAATCTTAAGATGGTTGGAAGCACAAAAGGTTTAAATGAGTATGCTAAAAATAAAAGTAAAATAACATTAGAAAAAGTAGATAAAGCCATCCGAGAGCTGTCGCTTGGCGAACAGAAAATTAACTTTAATAGTGTTTGTAATCTAAGTGGTGTATCTAAAACTTTTATGTACAATAATGCTGAAATTAAGAAAAGAATTGAAGAACTTAGAGATAAACAAACTGAAAAAGTTATAAAGCAAAGACTTAAATATGATAAAACTGATAAATCGAAAAATATTATTATAATGGCTAAGGATAAAAAGATTAAAGAATTGCAAGAAGAAAATAGAAAGCTCAAAGAACAATTAGAAGTTCTTAGAGGGAAATTATATGAAAAGTTATAGACTACATTGTTTATATGTAGTCTATGTATAAACTGCCATGACAAGTGGCTTTAAATACCTTGTACACGAGATATATTAGAAAGGGTGAAGTAAGATGGATAATAAATTTCCAATACTCGGTTCAAAACCGAAAGAGTATATACCATTAGATATAATAAAACTACATGAAAAACAAGCAATTAGAAATCATAGTCAAACATTAAAAAGGTTAACAGAACGTGGTGGACTAGGTTGGATTGAAGCTTTGTGTGTTTTAGAAGATAGAGAATATGATTTTCATATTAAACTAACCGAAAAGTCTGCAAGAACTAAAGTATTAGAAATTATTAATTTATTAAATTGTGAGGTGTAATGTTATGGAATTTGATAATATAGATGAGTTATTTGAACATATAAAACAAGAATGTCAAAAGAGTCTAGACGATATAACTCAAAAATATAAATTAAACACTGACGATGAAGAAAAATTGGATTTATTGATTAAGGAAATTATGAGTGATAATACATACGAAAATAAAGTATATCGTGATTATTGTATAGTATTTAATGAAAATGAAGATGTAGATACTATAAGAATTAAAGTAGAACAAAAAGACAGACCTAACGGAGCAGATGATGATGATGCAATTAGAGAGTATATATTAAATAATTATGGCTACAGAGATTATGAAATCATTGAAATTAATATGTTAGACAAAGTAACATTATAAATGTTTGACTTTTAATATATGTATTTTATTGAAATATTAAAGGAGGAAAAGTTAATGAAAGAAAGATTAAAAGAAATTGTTAGTTATTTAGATTGTGATGTGTATTGGAAACAGTGTAATTTTCTTGATGAAGATACTTTAGAAAATGGTAAGGTTGAATTCTATAGTAGAGATGAATGTAAAAATATTTCATTTAGAGAATTATTATTGTGGTATTTACCAAGGTTAGGTTATTGGCAAGATGCTCCTGATTGTAGTGAATGTAATGATGACTGTTCAAAATGTGAAGAAGGTGTTCGTGATAGAGAAGTAAAACAAAAACATAATGAATTGTTTCTTGAACTAATAGATATTTATGTGTTTTATAATTCTAACGATTGTACTAAGTACAATGAATTAAAAAATAAGTTAAATGATTTTATTAATGGAGGTAAAAATTGTGATTAATGTAGAAACGTTTTTGATAGATAGTAATTTAGAAATTGGTACATATGCTTTAGTAACCTATAATGATAAAACTGAAGCAACTTGGTTTTCTAGGCATGATTATGAGGGTAGAGATTGGTTCTTAGAGTCTCCTTGTGAATTATACAAAATTACAGAAGTTGATAAACCAGTTGAAGAGTTTGCAAAAGAATATATTGAAGGATTACTAGAAGATGATGCAGATGAACAGGAATATATTAATAAGTGGGTATTACCTATGATAATAGATAATGTATTGTACGAGATTGAAAATTTTCAATGTTCACCTTATTTACCTGAAGAAGTTGATGATATTAAATTAATTACTGAACAAGAGTGTTTGGAACATCTGCTAAAGCTTAAAAATGAAAAGTAATAATAAGGCTATAACTAGGTTGTAACCTATACATAACCACATAAAAGATGTCTTTTAT
>Ga0302215_10000030_pt1 | contig 119368 bp, 100 predicted proteins | sample II_Fen_N3_1_FD_194580 | JGI IMG/M metagenome (GOLD analysis project Ga0302215, IMG submission 194580) | Peat permafrost microbial communities from Stordalen Mire near Abisko, Sweden - II_Fen_N3_1 | ecosystem: Environmental > Terrestrial > Soil > Wetlands > Permafrost | place: Sweden: Abisko... | reverse complement strand
GACTTAATTATACCATTTTTGCGGATTCTTAGGAATCCGCATTTTTTATTTCTGGGCATGAAAAAGGAGCTTCTGCTCAATAGATTATCCATCTATTTTGCAAAAGCCCCTTATTTATTTTTTTTCTAAATTAGTTTTATGAAAATTATAAAAATCCAAACTTTTAGTATATTATAATTTGATTTTTCCATAATTTATTTATCATTAGATTCATATAATGATGAAATACTAACCTTATATTATATTAATTTTATATCGCTGTAATTAAGCAGATTGGAGAATATTATGGGAAATAAGATGAAAAGTACAAAAAATAATAAAAAGGAAGATGGAGCTTTTCATTCCAAGCAGATCAAGCACAATCCGCAGGCTGAAAGTGCAAGAGCAGTATTTGGATTAAATGATAATAATAAAGAAAATAACACTTATTCAAAATAACTATCTTTTCTAATTATTAAATAATGATTGTTTAGAGTCAAAAATCACTTCCTCGCACTTCGATGAAGTCATTTAATAAATTGTTTTAACTCTTCGAATCAATCATAAAATACGTCTTTCTCTAACTTGATTTATGAACGATCATTGGAGAGGACGTATTTTTATATTCTGATATGCTTGACAAAATACATAGCAATTAGGTATGATATCATCAAATAGCATATATGAATGAATATAGAAGGGTGGTTCAAATGAGTAATTATCATATTGAAACAAAATGTATCCAAGATGGATATAAGCCAAATAACGGCGAGGCACGTGTCCTGCCGATATATCAAAGTACGACCTTTAAATATGATTCAAGCGAACATGTTGGCAAATTGTTTGACTTGCAGGCAGACGGATTTTTCTATACCAGATTATCAAACCCCACTGTAGATTGTGTAGAACGCAAGATAGCCGCCTTAGAAGGTGGCGTTGGGGCACTTTGTACCTCCTCCGGACAGGCTGCAAGCTTGATTGCTGTTCTTAATGTATGTAGCTCAGGAGACCATATGATTTCCTCAAGTACAATATATGGTGGAACTACAAATCTTTTTGCTGTTACGTTAAAGAGAATGGGAATCGAAGTTACTTTTGTGAATCCGGATGCATCCGTAGATGAACTACAAAAAGAGATAAGAGAAAACACCAAACTTGTATTTGTTGAGACAATTGCAAATCCTGCATTAGTGGTAACTGACCTTGAAAAATTCTCAACATTTGCTCATAACAATCAAATACCTTTATTTGTTGATAATACTTTTGCTACTCCAATTAATTGCAGACCTTTTGAATTCGGTGCCGATATTGTTGTTCACTCTACCTCCAAATATATGGATGGGCATGCAGTGGCGCTTGGTGGTGTTATTGTAGATAGTGGTAAGTTCAATTGGGATAACGGCAAGTTCCCAGGACTTTCAACACCGGACGAATCCTACCATGGCATGGTTTATACAAGAGACTGTGGTCAAAGCGCATATATCATAAAAGCAAGGGTTCAATTAATGAGAGATATGGGATCTACACCATCTCCTAATAATGCATTTTTATTAAACCTTGGATTAGAAACTCTACATCTTAGAATGGAGCGTCATTGCAGTAATGCGCTTAAGGTTGCTGAATACCTGGAACAACAGGATAAGATATCATGGGTTAATTATCCCGGTTTAAAGAGTAATAAATACTACTCACTGTCTCAGAAATATATGCCTAAGGGAGCTAGTGGTGTTATATCTTACGGAGTGAAGGGTGGAAGAGAAGCTGCAGTAAAATTCATGGATTCCTTAAAACTTGCAGCGATCGTTGTTCATGTCGCAGATGCAAGGACCTGTGTATTGCATCCGGCAAGTACAACCCATCGTCAGTTATCTGATCAACAATTGATGGATGGAGGTATTACCCCTGATCTTATTCGTATGTCGATTGGAATCGAGAATGTTGAAGATATCATTGCCGACATAGAACAAGCTCTTGCTATTATATAAATAGTATCAGGAAAGAAAACTTATATAACATGGGAAAGATCTTTTAGAAATTTTCCATGTTATTTTTTGTATTTTTTTTAAATAAGGTAAGCAGATGACAAAAATAATTAATAGGTCAACATATGACAAAGATAATTAATACATAAGGAAATACTGCATAATTTATGCTTGTACAGTATCACTCACTAATTGGACAATAAAATATTATTCTTCATAATTAGACATTATTTATTACTTTTCGATAGACACTTTTAAAACAATGAACTATAATATATATGAAATATCAGAATATACTATTAATTTTCATTCATTGTAAAATAATAGTAAAGAAGTGATGAAAGTACAAATGAAGGGAATATGTCTATTTAGGCATTGTGGTTGAAAATGAATATTAAAACCAAAGGCATGTTTTTCTCACTGCTTATGATTTTATTGATTTCATTGGTTCTTGGTGGGAGCTTATATTTTCGTTTTAAATATATTTTAATTGATGAAGTAAACCGTGATATCGTCAGAGAAGCGGAGGAATCATCCGCTCAAATTGATAATTATTTGGAACAGTTTGTGTCACCCTTAATACGTTTATCACAAAATAACAATATTACATCCATGGAATGGGAGAATCAGAAGAAACTTATCTCAGAGCAGGTTTATTCACAATATCTTGATGTTGCCGTAGTGGATCTGGATGGGATAGCTCATTATACCGATGATGCCATTCTTGACTTGAGTGATCGAACTTACATTCAAAAAGCATTGATTGGTAATACTGCCTTTTCGGATGTAATAATTAGTAGAAAAACGAATAAACCTGTAATTATGGTGGGGGTTCCAATCTATCAGAACCATGTAATTAAGGGAGCGCTCATAGCAAGACTTGAGGTTGATTTTTTATCCTCGTCCATCCATGGTTATGGTGATAAAGGTTGGGCATACGTATTAAGTGAGGACGGAGCTATCATATCCGAAACAGGACAAGAGAAATCGGAAAGCTCGTTTAATTTATTCAATTTATCAAAAATAGATAGCAAATATAAGCCTTTTGCGGATTTTGTTAAAAATCGATTAAATAATAACTCGGGCTTTGGTAAATATACGAATGAAAAAAAGGCTGTTCTTATGGGATATTCCGCTATATCAGATTCTAATTGGAGAGTGTATGTTGCAACCTATGAATCGAATGTTCTAACCTCTCTTCCAATGCTGCAGAGGATGATGGTTCTTATTGTAACTGCATTAATGCTTATTTGTGTTACGATTGCATGGATTTTGGTGGATCACTTTACGAAACCAATTGTTGAATTAGATCAATTATTTTCAAAGGGTGCGCGAGGAGACCTTACGATACGCTTTACTCCTAAGACGAAAGATGAGATTGGACGACTTGGCATTAGTTTTAATCGGATGATGGATAAGATTAAAACACTTACGCAGTTTGATCCGCTTACAGGCCTATTAAATGCCTATGTTCTTGAAAAAGATGTAGATTCCATTATTCATAATGAAATTATTACTGATTTTTCATTAATTATGGTATCTATTGATAAATTCAGTATGATCAATGACACATACAGTTACACTACCGGTGATGAATTGCTTCAGCAAATAGCGTTTCGTATTAATACCTGTTGCGGTGATCAACATCAGATATATCGTTATAAAGGTGATAAATTTGTACTTTTGTGTCAAAATGATCTACTGATAAGAAATATTAATCAACTATCACATAAAATATTTGACGAACTATCTGAAAGTTATCAAATTAATGGTAAGATTATCAACATAAGTGTAAGTATAGGTACCTTTGTATGGGATGATAATAGTCGAACAGAAGATCCCTTGAATGCGGTTACCCAGGCGAAGAATTATGCGAAGTATCTGGGCGGCAATCAGGTTCAAATATTTGATCGTAGAATCTATCAGAATATATTAGTAATGAAATCAATTCAAGCGGATATATTGGAAGGTATTAATCAAGAACAATTTTATCTTGTTTACCAACCACTGTTTGATTTAAACAATGATAATCTTGCAGAAGTAGAAGCATTAATTCGATGGAACCATCCTGATAAGGGTATTCTATATCCTGATCAATTTATTGACCTGGCTGAAACTACAGGCTCCATTATTAAAATTGATATGTGGGTAATGGAAACGGCTTGTAAACAATTAAAGAAATGGAAAGATAGTGGAAGCTCGCGCGTAACTGTCTCAGTGAATCTTTCCTCTAAAACATTTGAAACAATCAATTTTATACCTGATTTACTTGAATTGATACAATTATATGATATTGATCCTGTTCTATTACAGTTAGAAATCACTGAGCGAATGTTGATTCGAAACGTTGAAGAAAGCATAAAGAAACTAAATCATCTTAGAAAGATGGGTATACGCGTTGCCATCGATGATTTTGGTATAGGCTATTCTTCACTTAGCTATATAGTTCGACTACCGATAGATAGCATTAAAATTGATAAGTCTTTTGTACAGAATATTGGCTCTAGTAAAGAAGCGGAAGCAATTGTTTCGTCCATCATAAACCTATGTAAAACTTTAAATTTAAATGTTATTGCAGAAGGAATTGAAAATCAAAATGAACTCGATTATTTAAGATTAAACCAATGCGATATTGGTCAAGGATATTACTTCTCAAAACCCGTTAGTATTTATGAAATTGAAAAGAAGTTTTTAGGAGGACATAGCTAGTTCAAAGAATTTTAGTAAATAAGTTAAGCAAAATAATTGAATATATAAGTTGGCTAAAATAATTTGAGTAAATAAGTTTAGTATATAAGTTGAGCAAATAATTTGGCTAATTAATTTTATATAAAAAGGTGTTATAAATGATCGTGGAGGAAACATATCCTATATTATTGTTTATAATACTATTTTTTTAAATATAGTTTGTAAGGTTTCATAAGTCATCCATACAGTAAATTCAATGAATTTGTGAGCATATATATGCAGATGCGTAGACCGGCCTCATGCGGAATGCATTATGCCGCATGTGGGTAAGGCAAGTCATCTATATATATATGCTCACACATTCATTTTCTAATAAATCTGGCTTATGATACATGATACTTTAACAAATTTGTTTGTTTCACCATTCACAGAATAAAAACCACCTTATTTCAAAATAATAATATGGAATCATTGCTTTGAGCATAATTTCATTAATATAAGAAATGAGGAAAGTATTCATGCAGAAGAACATGGTAACTGATAACGACATGAAGAATCAATCCATTGGGCAAATGGATAATGGAAATACATCGAAAACGGATTTAAAAAATTCACAAACACGAGAAAGCATGTCAAGGGAGGATGGTGCACGCAGAGAAAAACGAGATTCTTCTCAAGAGGAGCAGGAGCGTGAGAAGGTTGCAAAAGAAAATGAGGATTTAAAGGATCAACAAATTAGTGAATATGGTCAAACCCTTCTTGAAAACGGAAAGAAAGAACACAAAATTCATTTATTATCGATTATTGGTGAAATTGAAGGTCATGAATGTTTACCACAACATAATAAAACTACGAAATATGAGCATGTTCTACCTCAACTCGCAGCAATAGAAGACAGCACTGATATTGATGGATTATTAATACTAATTAATACGGTTGGTGGCGATGTAGAGGCTGGATTAGCAATTGCAGAGATGATAGCCTCTCTCAGTAAACCAACGGTTTCACTGGTTCTTGGAGGTTCCCATTCGATTGGAGTTCCACTCTCAGTATCTGCTAATTATAGCTATATTGTTCCGTCGGCTACCATGATTATTCACCCCGTTCGTATGAACGGAACCGTTATCGGTGTAACGCAAACCTTTGAATATTTTGAAAAGATTCAAGATAGAATTATTAATTTTGTAGTGAATCATTCAAAGGTTGATTATAATAGCTTTCGAGATTTGATGCTAGATACACATCAGTTAGCAAAGGATGTTGGATCCATACTTGTCGGAGAGGAAGCCGTGAAAAAAGGAATTATCGATGAGGTAGGAGGGATTAAAGAAGCACTATCTAAAATCAATGAAATGATTGATGCAAAAAATGAAGATAGTTAATTATTAATTGAACTTGCTAATGATAAATTTGACTTTTTTGAAAAAAATCCAAATAGAAACAAAGTTAAATAATAAAAATCATTAAACAAATAAGATATTTATATATAGCCAAATTATGATTATAGCTAATAACGGAGGTGCACATGTTATATACAGCAAGACCTTTAGAGCGAATTTATGCAGTACCATCCGCTTTTAACAATTCCAAACAAGAGACAGGTAAAGATGAGGTAAATCAAGATTACCGCGATGTACTTTTGCCAAATGGAAGATTGATAACTCGTCGAGACGGCGATAATTATGTGATTGAACGAATCAATTCTACAGACATGAAGGATTATTTAAACGAAGCATATTGCCCCGGACAAAACTACAAAGATTAATTATTGATCGTCACTGATAAATTAAGAAAATTACTTTAGCAGTGACGATTTTTAAAATTTACTAGAGATAGAAAAATGTTAATAATCCTTACTTTAAAGCACCTGATTTATGTTTTTATCTTGCATATCATTTTTATTAAAGGTATAATAAATTGCAAAAGTGATTAATAAGTATTAATAAATTTCATATTAATATAAGCTATGGAGGCTTGCGCATTGAATCTAATACAATCGATTATTATGGGTATTGTACAAGGGATAGCCGAGTTTCTGCCAATAAGCAGTGACGGTCATTTAGCACTAATGAAATATATTTTGGATATTAATACAGATAACTCACTTATATTTGATGTGCTATTGCACTTTGGAACCTTGGTTGCTGTATTTGTTGCTTTTTGGAAGGACATCTGGGAATTGATAAAAGAAGGGTTCGGTATAATTGGTGATTGTATTAAGAACACTTTTACGATGGTACATAATATTTCTTCAAAGGATAAGAAGAAGTATACGAAGATAATTTCCTCTTCGTATCGTAAGCTTGTGATGTTGATTATTGTGGCAACAATTCCAACCGCCTTTATTGGAGTGGTTTTTGACAATGCAATTGAAGTAGCAAACCAATCCTTAATGGTACCTGGACTATGCTTAATACTAACCGGGCTTCTGCTTTTGATAGCAGACCGCATGAAGCCTGGTAAAAAGTGTGAGCAAGAGGCAACTTATAATGAGGCCTGTCTTATTGGTATTGCGCAGGGACTTGCGATTCTTCCGGGTTTATCGAGATCAGGATCTACGATTACTACTTGTTTGATTCTCGGCTATGAACGTGAATTTGCTGTGAAATATTCGTTTATAATGTCAATACCTGCTATCTTAGGTGCGGTAGTTTTTAAGGTTAAGGATTTTGACATGGCATCTATTACACAGAACCAATTATTGAATTATCTAGTTGGAATGTTGGCTGCCGCAGTAGTAGGTTATATATGCATCAAAACGATGCTTGTGATTATAAAAGGTAAGAAGTTTAAATATTTTGCATATTATTGCATCGCAATCGGTATCTTTGCGTTAACTTGGTACTTTGCGTAAGGAGGATTTTAGAACCATGGCTCCAAAACAGAAAACGAAAAAAAAACCAAATACACAAAAGAAGAAAAATGGAAATGGAAGACAAAGCAGTATCAAAGAACAGGGCATTATCCAAGATGAAATACTTGTGGTTATAGCGCTGGTTCTTTCCATATTGCTGTTTTTGAGTAACATTAATTTATGCGGTACAGTTGGTAGATATATCAGCGGATTTTTATTTGGAATGGTAGGGCTTGAGGCTTATCTATTGCCTTTCATTATATTCTTTATGACTGCTTTTCATTTATCTAATTACGGCAGCAAACAAGCCGGAAGAAAATTAATGAGTTCTTTTGTTTTCTTTGTCGCGTTAGCTTCCTTTATACAAATGCTTACTGATCCGGATCCCAGTATAAAAATTGGAAGTTATTATCTCAATGCTTATGCACAGAGAAAGGGTGGTGGGTTAATTGGTGGTATGTTTGCAAAGCTATTATGTAGTTTATTCGAGCAGGTAGCTACCTTTATTATCTTAATCGCAATCATGGCAATATGTCTTATTGTTATTACGGGAAAGGCGATTTTTAGCATTCTGGCCAGTAAAAGTAAGGATTCCATAAAGGATAGAATGGAATACCAGCGCTTGCGAAAGGAAGAACGCGTTTCAGCCGCTGAGTTCACGGTGATAGACGGTATTAGAAAACCTGCAAAAACCTTTGTAATCAACGAAACGACGCCATCCAATTTGCAGGAAGCAAAACAAGAAAATTCTGAAACTGTTGATAGTAACGATAAAAAACAAGGAAAAGGAAAGCAAGAAAATGAACAAAAGCATTCTTTTCTGAATTTTCATAGTTTGTTTGAAGATAGCCCGGAGGAGGAAGAGCCTAAGGATACCATACCTACCTATGAAGATGAGCTTAAATTAAAATTTGGTCATGCGCAAACTTCATTAGAAGAAGCTTCTCCTGTAGATACAGCCTATGAGACAGCGATAGACGAACATCATACACCAGTAGAAGACGCCTCTCAGGAACCAAATGCTCCTCAATTAAAATCAAGGCATAATACTAAAAACACTAATTCTACTGATGTAGAAAGCCTTAACATCTCTCAAACAGCAAAGCAGAAGGAGTATATATTTCCTCCGTTTCAGCTTCTTTCTGCACCAAGGGTAAAAGCGAATAAGGGAGCCTCTTATGATAAAGATTTAAAAGAGACAGCCATGAAACTACAATCTACGCTAGAAAGCTTCGGTGTACATGTTACTATTACGAATGTTAGTGTTGGCCCTGCAGTTACAAGATATGAATTACAGCCGGAGCAAGGCGTTAAGGTTAGTAAGATAACAAGCCTTGCGGATGATATCAAATTGAATCTGGCCGCTTCCGATGTCAGAATTGAGGCACCGATACCTGGCAAAGCAGCTGTGGGTATCGAAGTACCGAATAAAGAAAATTCCATGGTTACCTTCCGTGAGATGATCGAGTCCAAGGATTTTGGCAGCCACTCCTCCAATCTTGCCTTTGCAGTTGGCAAGGATATTGGTGGACAAGCTGTTATTACGGATATTGCAAAGATGCCACATTTATTGATTGCCGGCGCTACGGGCTCAGGTAAGTCAGTATGTATTAATACCTTAATCATGAGTTTATTATATAAGGCAAAGCCTTCTGACGTAAGACTCATTATGATTGATCCAAAAGTAGTTGAGTTAAATGTATATAATGGTATTCCTCATCTACTAATTCCAGTTGTAACGGATCCCAAGAAAGCTTCTGCTGCGCTTAACTGGGCGGTGGTCGAGATGACAGAACGTTACAAGAAGTTTGCTGATGTGGGTGCTAGAGATTTAAAAGGTTATAATGACAAGGTGGCCACCGTGGAACAATTGAAGGATGAGAACTTCCAAAAGTTGCCGCAGATTGTTATTATAATCGATGAGTTAGCAGACTTGATGATGGTTGCTCCAGGCGAGGTTGAAGATTCAATTTGTCGTCTTGCTCAGTTAGCAAGAGCCGCCGGTATTCACTTGATTATTGCGACCCAGAGACCATCTGTTAATGTTATTACTGGTTTAATTAAAGCGAACATCCCTTCTAGAATTGCTTTTGCTGTATCCTCAGCGATTGATTCTCGAACGATTCTGGACGGTTCCGGAGCAGAGAAACTACTTGGTAAGGGTGATATGTTATTCTTCCCGTCAGGATATCCAAAGCCTGTCCGAATTCAAGGAGCCTTTATCAGTGAGAAGGAAGTTAGCTCCGTAGTAGAATTCTTAAAAAAGAATAATAATGAAGCGGTATACAGTGACGATGTTCACGATAAAATCAATAATGCTAGGAGTGGAGAGCTTTCAGCGCTAAATGGTGGCAATGGAGATGGTAGAGATGAATATTTCACCGAAGCAGGTAAATTTATTATTGAGAAGGACAAGGCGTCCATCGGTATGCTTCAGCGTGTATATAAGATAGGTTTTAACCGCGCAGCTAGGATTATGGATCAACTATCCGAAGCAGGCGTTGTTGGACCGGAGGAAGGTACGAAACCCAGAAAGATCGTAATGTCTTTGGAGCAATTTGAACAATATCTAGAGGAGTATTAGTATAATCGAAATAATAATTAGTATAAGGATGGTATATGACAGGAATTTTAGTTATAAATGAGTTTTTGCAAACCAATAAATTCAACGAGCTTCACAATTGGATTATTGATGCTGCGAATAAACAAAATATTAGCATAATCCTAAAAACCAACGCGGAGCTCATAATCGATATTCTTGATGGGAAGCATGAGAGAATGGGAGATTTTGTTCTGTTTTGGGATAAGGACGTGAAGTTGGCTAATTATCTGGAACAGCTAGGATATAGAGTGTTTAACTCTTCGAAAGCAATTGAAATATGCGATGATAAGGCCCTCACACATCTTACCTTAATGAATAGTGGTATTAAGATGCCTAGAACTATTATTGCGCCTAAAACCTTTGATAATATCGGTTATACCAATTATAACTTTCTTGATCAGATTATTAAGATTATCGGCTTTCCGATGGTTGTAAAAGAAAGCTTTGGGTCCTTTGGACAACAGGTATATCTGGTAACGGACGAACAGGAGCTAATGTTAAAGGTAAAGCAGATTGGGTCAAAGCCCATGCTATTTCAGCAATTTATCACGTCTAGCTTTGGAAGAGATATACGCCTTCAAGTGGTTGGGGGTGAGGTGATCGCTAGCATGTTTCGCTATACCGAGAATGGAGATTTTCGAGCTAATCTTACAATCGGTGGTAAGATGCAAGAATATAACCCTTCCAAGGAGCAATGTGATCTAGCGCTTCGCTGTTGTGATATAATAGGTTTGGATTTTGCTGGCGTGGATATTTTGTTTGGCGAGCAGGAAGAACCAATTATTTGTGAAGTGAATTCGAATGCACATTTTAAAAATATATTTGATTGCACTGGTGTGAATGCAGCGCAATCAATTTTTAAACATATTAGAGGTAAGGTGGAATATTGATGAAAGCGTGGATGATTTATTTCCGTGAAGGAGCAGAATATAATAAGCAATATATCAATTTCTACAAGGAAGAAGGGTCAAAGCTTGGAATCGAGGTCCAATTAGTTCTAGTAGAGGATTTAGAATTTGGAGTGAGAGATAGCCAATGGTTTATGCAGATTAAAAAGCAAGAGGTGGAATATCCGGACTTTGTAATCTGTCGAGCAATTTACCCATTATTAAGCAAGCAGTTGGAATGTATGGGTATTAGGGTGTTTAATAATTCCACTGTAGCTGAGATCTGTAATGATAAAGCGCGAACTTACCAATATCTCGCTAACACCGGGATTAAGATGGTGGATTCGTGCTTTTATTGTAATACTCTAGTAAGAGAAGTAATAGAGCAGGTACATACACCTACTGTAATCAAATCAATAGAAGGTCATGGAGGACGCCAGGTCTTTTTAATCGATATGTTTAAGCATAAAATGGGAGAGATTGATAACGTAACACCACAATTAGGAAAAGAATATGAGAATAGTGATTTTCAACAAGACAATGATACCAAAGATAAACAGAATAAAGAATGGAATGACGAGAGCGTTCGTATTCTCCAAGGAATTGGAAGTTCTGATGTTGTAGTGCAACCCTTTATCAGCGGTAAACATCAGGACTTAAGAGTATATGTTATTGGCAAAGAAATCATAGCGGCTGTATTACGAACCGCCAAAGAAGGCTTTAAATCAAACTTTTCGCTTGGGGGAGAGGTTAGAATCTATCAATTATCCATAGAAGAAAAGCAGCTTGTAAATCAAATTATAAATCACTTTGATTTTGGATTAGTAGGTATCGACTTCATCCTCGGAGAGGAAGGAAATCTTATCTTTAATGAAATTGAGGATGTTGTTGGCTCTCGAATGCTTTATCAATGTGCACCTGAGATTAATATCGTTGAACGTTATCTGAAATTTATCTTGCATTCTATAGAGTTATAATGCCAAAGAGCATAGGAATGGATTTATATAATTGTTAATATCTCTCTTGGAGTATCTATAAGGTAATCAGCACCCTCAGAACGAAGAACTTCACGACTACGAAAGCCCCAGGTTACTCCAACGCAGGGGATCCCGGCATTCTTAGCGGTACGCACATCAGTTTCAGAATCTCCAACCATTATGGCGTGATGCAAATCAGATCCAAGCTCCTGTACCGCAGTGAAGATACTATCCGGCGCTGGTTTACGCTTAATCTCATTACTTTCACCGATTGCAACAGTAACAAGATTACCAAAATAAAAATTAGCCAAGGATTTTACAGCTGTATCAAATTTATTGGAAACAATAGCAATCTTATAATTATAACGATTCAAATCCAATAACAGTTCCATGATACCGTTATAAGGTCTTGTTTTATTTTGCATATTACTTTTATATGCTTTTTTAAAATCTTCAAAGATAAGAGTTACTTCCTCTTCGCTGCAATGTTCCGGTACTGATTGACGAACCAGGTTCCTTGCTCCATTGCCAACAAAACGCCTTACCTCATCAACACTAATTGTAGAATGTTTATATTGAAATAATACTTCATTTAAGCTGTCGCTAAGGTCGTCAATTGTATTCAATAAGGTTCCATCTAGGTCAAATATAACGGTATTGTATCGCATATCAAATTTCCTTTCAATCATAGGAGTTTTATTAATCATGAGGTGTAAATATGTAAGTTATAAATATACAAGTTATAAAATGTTTGTTATAAATTTTTTATTATATATGTTGGGGGTAATATGATAGGTGTAAATATATATGGTATATATAGGGTATTTATTCTGTTATGAACTTCATTCAAGCACAAGCGTATTGGGAACAAACTATTCTTTTTAATACACAACAATATATTAAATAAAGCTAATTAACGTCTATAACGTAAAAAGTAAGCATCTGTCCTTGATTTCATATTATTTATTAAAAATTAACAATTATTTTGACGAATTATAATAGATAGTATATACATATCGCAATTCATAAAGCAAGTAAATTTTACTTCCTTTATAATTTATTCTTGTAAAAGGTGGGTTACATCTTGTATAATGAATTCAATTATGATGAATATAATGATGAACAGCTTTCTATCCATCTATAATGAATAGAAAGGGAAGATTATGATTACTAATTTCGAATGATATTTTGGAAAGGAAGGTACACGAATGAAATCAGACATTCAAATTGCACAGGAGGCAACATTAAAGCATATCAGGGAAGTGGCTGAGCAATTAAATATTTCAGAGGACGACTTAGAATTCTATGGGAAATATAAGGCAAAGCTGTCTGATGATCTTTGGGAAAAGGTTAAAGACAATTCTGATGGTAAATTAGTTCTTGTCACTGCAATTAATCCAACTCCGGCGGGTGAAGGAAAGACCACGACTACGGTTGGCTTAGGACAGGCCTTTGGAAAAATGAATGTAAAATCGGTCATTGCGCTTCGTGAACCTTCTCTTGGGCCTTGCTTTGGCATAAAGGGTGGTGCTGCAGGTGGTGGTAATGCTCAGGTGGTTCCAATGGAAGATTTAAATTTACATTTCACAGGTGATTTCCATGCAATTACCTCAGCCAACAACCTACTAGCTGCAATGTTGGATAATCACATTCAACAAGGTAATTCATTAAATATTGATACAAACCAGATCGTATGGAAACGTTGTGTTGATATCAACGACCGAGTACTTCGTAATATTGTTGTAGGTCTAGGCCGTAAGGCGGATGGCGTGGTAAGAGAGGATCATTTCATTATCACGGTTGCTTCCGAAATTATGGCAGTCCTCTGTCTTGCTGAAGATATGAAGGATTTAAAAACAAGACTTGGTCAAATTGTAATTGCTTATACTTATGATGGAAAACCCGTTACGCCTAAGGATATCAATGCTGTAGGCTCTATGGCTGCTTTATTAAAGGATGCATTAAAGCCAAATCTAATCCAAACACTTGATAATACTCCGGCAATCATTCATGGTGGTCCCTTTGCCAATATTGCACATGGTTGTAATAGTGTAAGAGCTACCAAAACAGCCTTAAAATTAGCAGATGTTGTTGTAACTGAGGCAGGCTTTGGTGCTGACCTTGGTGCAGAGAAATTCTTAGATATCAAATGTCGTATGGCAAATTTGAAACCGGATGCTATCGTTTTGGTGGCAACAGTTAGAGCTTTGAAATATAACGGAGGAGTGCCAAAGACAGAACTCTCCAAAGAGAATGTAGAAGCATTAAAAATCGGAATAGTAAATCTTGAGAAGCACATTGAGAATTTGCAAAATTTCGGAGTACCTGTTATCGTTACCCTGAATCATTTTGTTACAGATACAAAAGATGAGGTTGATTTTGTTCAGCAATTTTGCGAAAACCTTGGCTGTGAATTCTCCTTATGTGATGTATGGGAGAAGGGTGGAGAAGGCGGAATTGATCTTGCTCAAAAAGTTCTCGCTACAATGGCAACAAAAGAAAGCAATTATAAGCCGTTATATGATTTGAAATTGTCCATCAAAGAGAAAATCGAGACGATAGCAAAAGAAATTTATGGAGCGGATGGTGTTACCTATGATGCTAGTGCCAATAATTCAATTAAGACAATTGAAGCCTTGGGATATAAGGAACTTCCAATTTGTATGGCTAAAAATCAATATTCCTTATCCGATGATGCAAGTAAGCTTGGAAGACCAACCGGCTTTACAATTAATATCCGAGAGGTTTATGTATCCGCTGGTGCGGGTTTTGTTGTAGCTATAACAGGTACTGTTATGACAATGCCGGGACTTCCTAAGGTTCCAGCTGCAGAAGGTATCGATGTAAATGAGGATGGCATAATTACCGGGTTATTTTAATATTTATTAGATAATATCTGAATTAGATTTTTATAGATAAAAAAAACGAATGCTCCTACAATGGCAAGACAAAGCTATTGAGGAGCATTATTAATTTCTATATAGTTAAAATAGTTTAAATTAATTATTGATTATTACAATATATTAATAGACGGTAGTATATAACTTTTTATCATAAATTTGGATAAGCTTTCGTATGATATAGAAGTGGTACAAGTGAGAGCACGATATAATTATGGTAGTGAGTAATATTAGAACACGGTTATATTAATCGTAGTATTATTAGAATGCGGTACTATTAGAAGGCAGTATTATTAGAACGCTGTACTTTTAGAAGGCTGTAATATTAGAACGCTGTACTTTTAGTAGGCAGTATTATTAGAACGCTGTACTTTTAGAAGGCTGTAATATTAGAACGCTGTACTTTTAGTAGGCTGTAATATTAGAACGCTGTACTTTTAATAGGCTGTAATATTAGAACGCTGTACTTTTAGTAGGCTGTAATATTAGAACGCTGTACTTTTAGTAGGCTGTAATATTAGAACGCTGTACTTTTAGAAGGCTGTAATATTAGAACGCTGTACTTTTAGAAGGCTGTATTATTAGAACGCAGTATTATTAGAATTCAGTACTATTAGAATTCGTATTATTACAAGGTAGTTCTATAATATGATTGATTTAAGACAAGTAATACAAGATTTACTGTAATAAAATACAGTGAATATAGATATGCAAAAGGAGTTTATAGGATGATTGAGAGAATTCAATTTAATTATACTGATGATATTACAGTAATAAGTCAAGAACAATTTGAAGTGCATCTCAGATTATATGATGGATATGTAAATAACATTAATAAAATTGATGAGATATTATCTCATGGAGATGCTCAAAGAGATCAATCGAATTCTACTTTCAGTTTTTACAGAGAACTAAAGCGTGGCGAAACCTTTGCTCTAGACGGAGTAATCTTACACGAGCTGTATTTTAGCAATATTGGTGGAACTACACCTGAACCGGAACAGTTTATTGTAGATCTAATCGCAAGAGATTTTGGAAGTTTTGAAAAATGGAAAGAAGATTTTATTGCAACTGCCAAAGCAAGTAGGGGATGGGCTATCCTTGCTTTTGATCAACGTAGTCAAAGTCTTCGTAATATCAGTTTGGATGCTCATGATTTAGGCAATATCGCTTATTCAGCCCCCATTTTAATACTGGATATGTATGAGCATGCTTACTTTTTGGAATATGCTGATAACAAAGTGGAATATATAAACAACTTTATGAAAAACATAAACTGGGCTGTAATTGGAAATCGATTAACCTAGTTTATAAACCTCTTATCATATGATATAAATATACATACAACAAAAGGGCTTTTGCAATATACTCGCATATAAAATGCAAAAGCCCCCATCTTCATAAAAGATTTCTTTTTAAACTAAATCAAATAACGAAACCAATTTCTTACTTTCGGTCAAAAGCCTGTTCACAATAAATGCATCGATAGATACCATTTACTCGGTCGGTTAATTTGAAGGCATGTGTAAGCCCTTGTTCCACTGAGGTAATACATCTTGGGTTTTTACATTTCAAAACATTATTTACATGACCTGGCAGTTTCGGATTTTTCTTCTCAATAATCTGTCCGTTATCAATAACATCAATTGTAATCTGATGATCAAGAGCACCTAGGATATCCAAATCCAAATCTTCGAATGTACCTTCAATTTTTATGATATCTTTTTTACCCATCTTGTTACTCTTAGCATTTTTAATAATAGCAACGGAACAATCCTTATTTTCGAGATCGAGATAATCGTATATCTTCATCGCTCCGCCTGCTTTAATGTGATCTATAACAATTCCTTGATTTAATACACCAATATTAAGCATTATTTTACCTCCAATAACATCATAATCAGAGCCATTCTTACATATACGCCAAATTCAGCTTGCTTAAAATATACTGCACGAGGATCGTCATCTACTTCAGTTGCAATTTCATTTACTCGAGGAAGAGGGTGGAGAACCAGCATGTCCTTTTTTGCAACAGCCATTTTCTTTTCATCAAGAATATACGTATCTTTTAAGCGAATATAATCCTCTTCATTAAAGAAACGTTCTCTTTGAACGCGAGTCATATAGAGAATATCAAGCTTTGGCAATACAGTTTCCAACTTTCTTGTTTCCTCATATGGAATATGATTTGGTTCCAAAACCTCTTCGCGGAGATAAGTTGGAATACGAAGTTCCTCTGGAGAAACAAGAACTAAGTTAATGTTCTCACAACGTGCTAATGCATTGATTAATGAATGTACAGTACGGCCAAATTTTAAGTCACCACAAAAGCCAACGGTTAAATTATTTAATCGTCCTTTCAAATTTTTAATTGTTAATAAATCAGTAAAGGTTTGGGTGGGATGATTATGACCGCCGTCTCCGGCATTAATTACTGGAATTGAAGAATAATGAGATGCTACAAGGGGAGCGCCTTCCTTTGGATGGCGAATTGCACAAATATCTGCATAAGAGGTGATAACACGAATTGTATCAGCAACACTTTCACCTTTCGATGCCGAACTAGAATCAGCGGATGAGAAACCTAAGATATTACCTCCAAGATTAAGCATAGCAGCTTCAAAGCTTAGTCGTGTTCGGGTACTTGGTTCATAGAAAAGGGTTGCAAGCTTCTTTCCTTTGCATACATCGGCGAACTTCTTTGGATTTTGTATAATTTCTTCTGATAGATTAAGAAGATCGTTCAATTCAGAAACAGTTAGGTCCGTTGGACTGATAATATGTTTCATAGTAACCTCCGTTTGATTGTTGTTTTTTGTATCCTAACTAAATATTATAATATCAACCCTCACAAATTACAATCCTAAATTTGCAACTTAAGTAATAAATATCACAACTTTATGATTATCTTACCTATATACTAATAGAAAGTTATTTTATTATATTAAAGTTTTATGTAACAGTTTATTATAAAAATACATAATATAAATTAGTTCATAAAATATTATCCAATATATAACAGAAATAACAGTTTAATCTAACAAATATTATGTATAAACATACAATATAATAATATATGCTAAATTATCAGATAATAGTATTGACAAATTGTAAATTTTATTTTAGAATGTAACCATAACAAACAGATGCAAGACATCAAAGTTTACAATATGATTTTTATAGAAAGGACTGAGTCCAATGAAATAGTTATCTGTTTTACCCAAGGTAAATTCCTTCTATATAAGGAAGGTTTACAGTAATAAATTATTTGAAAGGAAGGTAAGATTCACAGAAATATTTAATTTACCTTAACGCTAAATGGAAATAAATTTACACAAGGCAATATAGTGCAATACACATTAGAGCGTAATTTCAAAGTAATATTTAAGAAGAAGATTAAAGGTACCAGGCACATAGAAGATTTACTACTATTTAGAGAGGAAGATACACATAGTCACATATACAGCCAGGGTACATAGAATATTTCATTTCAAGTAATTTGTATAAGAGAGGAAGGTAAGACCACTAGCTATATAATCGATTTACCTCATAACAATTTTAAGAGAGGACGGTACAGACCAACAGTGATATAATCGATTTACCTCATGTTAATTTTTAAGAGAGGACGGTACAGACCAACAGTTAATTTATCGATTTATCTCATAACAATTTTAAGAGAGGAAGGTATAGACCAACATTTATTTAATCGATTTACCTCATAACAATTTTAAGAGAGGACGGTACAGACCAACAGTTATATAATTGATTTACCTCATAACAATTTTTAAGAGAGGACGGTACAGACCACCAGCTATTTAATCGATTTATCTCATAACAATTTTAAGAGAGGACGGTACAGACCACCAGCTATTTAATCGATTTACCTCATAACAATTTTTAAGAGAGGACGGTACAGACCACCAGCTATTTAATCGATTTACCTCATAACAATTTTTAAGAGAGGACGGTACAGACCAACAGCTATATAATCGATTTATCTCATAACAATTATTAAGAGAGGACGGTACAGACCAACATTTAATTAATCGATTTACCTCATAACAAAATTCAAGAAAGGAAGGTACACACCACCAGGTAAGATAATGATAAACTTCATACATAGTAAAGAGATTGGTAGTGATCACCACACGCTTTTTGAGATTATTCAAAGCAATTATGAAGATAAGATGACACGTACCAATAGAATAAATGAATAATTACTTATAAAAGGGAATATCTATCATTTGCATAGGTATTCCCTTTTTCATATTCATTATTCTATAAATTATGTACGCCAAATATTATAAAATTATTCAAATAGGTTACACATTTCATTCAATTTGTGTTATAATAATAAGATACAATTCAAGAAAGGTGTGCGTATATGATTCAGATTTCGCGTACAGGAATACGTAACTTAGCTTCAAATGACACTACTTATGCGAGAGGTTTGCAATATTATAAGGATAATCGCATTGTCAATGCGACCTATTCGAATGCTAACAAACAGTATCGTTTAATTGTTAAAGGTAATTATAATTATTCAGTGAACGTAGACGAACAGGAAGATGGCTCCTTTGATTATGGTTGTAATTGTCCATCTCGACTAAAGGATCAAGGTGCCTGCAAGCATGTTGTGGCTGCCTTATTGTTCGTTTTAAAATACCAAGAACGCACCATGCTGACGGAAACACGTAAACCTGAAGAGAAAAAAGTAATGACACTACTGGATTACTTTATCGCTCAAGAGGATTCTATGTTAGTAGGTGAGACCTTTGGATTAGAAGTGATTGTCTCAATTCCGTCCATCCTTAAAGGTGAAGGTGGAAGAGCATTAATTTCTTTACGAGGTGGTAGTGGACGAAAATATAAAATTCAGTCCATGAAGAAATTTTTGGCGGATATTTATAATCATGAAAGCTTTGCCATTGGTAAAGAATTTAAATATGTTAATGGGGAAAGTACCTTTGATTCAGAATCACTTAAAATTCTTGATTACTTATTGGGAATCTATGAGATACAAGAGGTGATTGATGCAGTTCACTTTTCAAAAATATTTTCTAAATCTCAGATCTATATTACCAAAAACATGTTGGTCAAATTACTGGATTTAATCCATAATAATAATCTGGTGCTCGAGTTGTACGGTAAAGTATATGATAACGTACAATTCAAACGTGGTAATCCTCTAATTGCTTATCAACTTTCTTTGGATGAAGATTCTATTATGATTGATTATCAGACAAAAGATGCCGTGCTACCAATAACAGAGACTGGGGAGTTATTATTTTATGATGGCACTATCTACCTTCCGGATAAGAAGTTTATTCGGAATTTCAAACCATTTTATAATAGTTTAGGGAAGGACAAGGATCCTCTCGTTTTTCGTGGAGAGAATAAGAACAGTTTTCTAGAGCATGTATTACCTCGAATCAGTGAAACGATGGTATTGGATGTTCCGGATGAGCTGAAAAGCAGATATATCACCTGTGATATGGAAGGTAAAATCTATTTTGATAAATATAAAAACGGAATTAAGGCCGAGCTTAAATATAAATATGGCGAATATGAATTCAACTCTTTTGAAAATGCTGCTTCCGGTTCTTATATTATCGTAAGGCAGAGAGAGAAAGAAGATGCCATCATAACCGAACTACTTCAGGAAGGTTTTGTTCCTTATAAGAATTTCTATTTGTTAAAGGATGTAGATAAAATCTACGACTTCTTATCAAGTAGAGTAATGGAGTTGGAAGGAAAAGCGGTATTATTCTATTCCGAAGACTTTAGACGTCTTGGGATTCGCGCTCCCGGAGGTTTCAAAGCAGGAGTACGTATGAATTCCGAGTTAAATATGTTGGAGCTGGATTTATCTTTTGATGAAGTTCCAAAGGATGAATTAAATGAATTGCTTCATTCCTTCCAAATTAAAAAGAAATATTATCGACTCAAAAATGGTAGTTTTATTGACCTTGAAGACAAAACTATTAATGAAGTAAATAAAATTTTATCTTCTTTAAATATTAGTGAGAAAAAATTAAAAGAGGAAAATCTGTTAGTAGACAAGCATCATGCGGCATATTTGGATAAAGTATTTTCCGACCGTGATTTTTCTTTTGAACGCGACAAGGATTTCATTGCACTTGCCGACAAGATTACCAATCCAGCTAAGACGGAGTTTGCTATGCCTGATGGAATATTGGCTGAGCTACGACCATATCAGTTTACTGGGTTCAAGTGGCTTAAAACGCTAGCGGAGAATGATCTCGGTGGTATTCTTGCAGATGATATGGGTCTTGGTAAAACACTTCAGTCCATTGTGTATATTACTTCAACAGTAAGTAAAGAGCAGGGAGCACATACTTTAATTGTGTGCCCAACCTCTTTAATTTATAACTGGCAGGATGAAATAGAGAACTTTGCTCCACATCTAAAAGCACTTGTTATAACCGGTAATCCGGTAGATCGTCAGGAAATGATTTCAAAATACAAGGACTATAATATATTGATTACCTCATACCCATTGATTAGAAGAGATATCATTAGTTATGAGAAGATTGATTTTCATACTGTTTTTATTGATGAAGCGCAATTTATAAAAAATGATTCTTCTCAAAATGCGAAATCGGTAAAACGCCTCCGTGCACGTCATCGTTTTGCCCTCACAGGAACACCGATAGAAAATAGTTTATCAGAGCTTTGGTCCATTTTTGATTTTATTATGCCGGACTACCTTAACAGTCATACTAAATTTGTTGACACATACGAGAAACCAATTTTAAAGGAAGATACCGACGCTTTAAAGGATTTACATCAGCATATAGAACCATTTATCCTTCGTCGTATGAAAAAAGATGTATTAACAGAATTGCCTGACAAATATGAATCTAAAATGCTTACTGAATTATCGGAAGGACAGAAGATGGTGTACCTGTCCTACTTAGAGAGTATTCGCGGAGAGCTTAATAGTGAATTGGAAGAACATGGTATGGAAAAGAATCGGATGAAAATTCTTGCAGCTCTTACCAGACTTCGTCAAATCTGCTGCCATCCGTCCACATTTATCGAAAACTATCAAGGTGGTAGCGGAAAGCTCGATCTTCTGATGGAAGTAATTCCTGAGGCAATAGCAAACGACCATAGAATCCTGGTATTTTCACAATTCACTTCCATGCTTCGTATTATTGAAAATGAACTTAAAGATTTGGATATTTCATATTTTTACTTGGAAGGTTCTACACCAACACAGGATCGTAACGATTATGTAAAACGCTTTAATGCAGGAGAGGGCAAGGTATTCCTAATCTCATTAAAAGCAGGTGGTACCGGACTCAATCTGACTGGCGCAGATACTGTAATTCACTATGATCCATGGTGGAACCCAGCGGTAGAAGATCAGGCAACAGATCGTGCCTACCGTATTGGTCAACAGAATAAAGTTCATGTTATGAAGCTGATTACAAAGGGAACCATCGAGGAGAAAATCTTTAAATTACAGAGAAAAAAGAAAGATTTATCCGATTCTGTCATTAGCTCGAAGGAAGTATTTATCAATACTTTATCAAAGGAAGAACTGGTTGAACTCTTTTCACCCATGTAGTTCTAATTGAAGAATTAGTTATAATTCATTGAAATTACTGAATTAAAATCAAATACCTAATAAAATATCTTAATACGGTCCTTAGTTGAATATTTTGTGAATATAAAAGAAGACCTTCAAGATTAATATTTCATTTAATATTAATCTTGAAGGTCTTCTTAAGGCTCACTCCAAACCACAAGGTATTATCCTATCACCGCTCGAACACTCACTTCTCCTGAGATCAATGCCTCTGTTGTTCCATCTTCATATTCCACAACTAATCGTGCCTTATCATCAATTTCAATTGCTTTACCAGGAGTGGAATGAGAACCTTTTATCACCAATATGTCCCGGTTTATTAAAAAGGAATGTTTTTTGTATTCTTCAAGATATTGCTTATCGGTAAGAGAGTCCATACACTTTGCCATGTTATTTAATACTTCGGCTACCAGCATTGAGGTGACCGGTGTATCATCCGGTTTATTTTTAAAAATGGAACCAGCACTTTTTATAATTTCCTCAGGGAAATCCGTAGTAGCGATATTGATGCCTATACCCACAACTGCATACTCAAGGGATCCGGATTCAAAATTCAGCGAGGCTTCAGTAAGTATTCCACATACCTTTTTCTCACCGATAAAGATGTCATTTACCCATTTGATGAAAGTTGGTATCCCGGCAATTGTTTCAATTGCCTGCGCCACAGCCACAGCAGTAGCAGTGGTAATCAATAAGGAATCCTCTAAATTGACCTTAGGACGTAGCACTATCGTAAAGTACACGCCCGAAGAATTAGGAGAGTAGAAGGTTCGTCCCATACGACCACGTCCTTGGGTCTGTTCTCTTGCAATAATAACTGTGCCTTCCCTTGCTCCTGAAGAAGCCAACTCCTTAGCAATCGTGTTTGTAGAAGTGACCGTTTGCCTGACATCTAGATGAAAATTAATTGCCCCACCTTTTAAGAAAGGTGTAATGCTTTCACTGGATACAATATCATTCCCCTGTAATAGCGAATACCCTTTATTAGTAACTGCCTCAATACAGTAACCATCTTTTTGTAGCGTCTTCACAGCTTTCCAGATAGAGCTACGCGTCACATTCAATTCCGATGCTAATTTTGCTCCATTAATTGTTTTACCCCTGTTTTCTTCAAGGATTTTTAAAACCTGATGTTTTATTTCCATAAGCATCTCCTATAAGTGATATACGCTTTAAACATTATTTGCAATATTCTTTGTAATATAAAAATTTTTGTCCATAATAATCATGTATAAAAAGGATGTAATTAAGGTAATGATTGCAATCATTACTTAAAAACATCCTTATTTGTTAATTATTCTTCAACTTCAATTTCACTATCATAAAATTCATCAATCAATCGATCCAGATAAGCAAGATTAAGTGGACCAAACTCTTTGATTAACATCTCTTTAATAATATCTGTTTTTTTAATATGATTTACCTCTTCAGAGATTGCATCATCATGAATTGAAGCGAGAAAGCTGTCCGTAATATTCAGTTTTAGCCAATCATTAATTTGCTCCGTTGTTTTAAGTTCATCGTAGATTTCGGCTTTCACTTTTTTTGCTTTCTTATTCGTAGATATTCCTATGTAGATAAAACCTAGGAATAGAGCTCCCATTACAAGATTAGGAATGATACCACTAAAAAGTTCGAGAAGTTGTACTGCATTTAGTAAAACCACTATTAATCCAGCAACTCCAAAGGTTATAAATATCCAAACGGTGCTAGATAATTCCTTGAATTGTTCTGTCTTCATAACATAAGCTGTGGTTTGTTTGTTACTTCTATATTCAGGCACATCTTCATCAACTGCATTTTCGTTCTGATTTTCATCAGGGTCTTCGTCTAAAGAAGCCGGATCAATATTATGATAAATATCATCCTCTACGTCAGTAACTTCTTCCTCGGTCTCTTCTAAATCTTCAATACCTTCTCGTTGATTTTCGAAACGTGTGTTTTCTACAAAATAAAACGCTTCATAAAGTTTTCTTGCTTCTTTTTCCTCGCTTGATGGTATTAATACAGTATAAACTTCTGTACTTTCATCGTATTGCATCTGTGAATTCAAATCGGAGTATTCAAAAAAACGGACTAATTTTTCAGCAAGTTTCTCTTTCGAAGTATAGAAGATCGGTTTAAAAATCACCGCTTGCTCAATGCTGTCAACAAGGTCACTACCACAGTCAGTACATGTAGTATAACCTTCCTGATATTCTGATTTACAATTAGGACACCAAGGCATAATTTCAACTCCATTCAATGTATTTTTATATAAACCAAGCAATTAATTATTGTTTACTGAGCCATAAAACGGTGGTACGCTTTTTTGCCCTTTCGAACTAATAAAGCTCCATCCGAATCAAAATCATTGCTGGTAAATACTTTATCAAAAGCTTCCACTTTTACATCATTTACGGTTACACCGCCTTGCACAATTGTACGTCTAGCGTCGGAGCGGGAAGCTGCAAGTTTTGCATCACACATAAGTGTGATTAAATCAATACCTTCTGAAAAAATAGAAGCAGGGTAGTAAGTAGTAGGGATATCCTCTGATTTCATACCGCCACCAAATAAAGCTCTAGCTGCTTCCTGTGCCTTAATTGCTTCTTCTTCACCATGTACAATCTTGGTGATCTCGAAGGCAAGAACCTCTTTCGCATGATTAATCTCAGCATCCTTAAGAGCACCTAATGCACGAACCTCATCCATCGGAAGGAAGGTCAGAAGACCAAGGCATTCCTCAACCTTAACGTCTTCGATGTTTCTCCAATACTGATAAAATTCATAAGGGCTAGTTTTGTTTGGATCCAACCACACAGCGCCCTTCATGGTTTTACCCATCTTAATACCTTCACTGGTTGTCAAAAGCTTAAAGGTCACACCAAAAGCAGGTTTTTGTTCCTTACGACGAATCAAATCTACACCGCCAAGGATATTAGACCATTGATCATTACCACCAAGCTGCAAGGAACATCCATATAATTTATTTAACTTCCAGAAATCATAGGACTGCATCAGCATATAGTTGAATTCAAAAAAGGTAAGACCCTTCTCCATACGCTGCTTATAGCAATCAGCCGTTAACATTTTATTAACTGAGAAGTGTACGCCTATTTCTCTTAAAAACTCTACATAGTTTAAATTCAAGAGCCAATCTGCATTGTTTGCTAGAATCGCTTTGTCATCATCAAATTCAATAAATTTGGAAAGCTGTCTTTGGAAACAATCTGCATTATGCTGAATGGTTTCCATCGTCATAAGCGTACGCATATCGGATTTGCCAGTAGGATCTCCGATCATGGTTGTTCCACCGCCGAGTAAAGCAATTGGTTTGTGACCTGCCCTTTGCATATGCATCATAGCCATAACGGTAAGAAAATGACCAGCTGTTAAGCTGTCTGCAGTTGCATCAAAGCCTATATAAAAGGTGACAGATTCCTTTCCTAATATTTCGCGAATTTCTTCATGGGTAGTTTGCTCAATGAACCCACGTTCCTTAAGTATGTCATAAACATTAGTAGACATTGTTTTCCTCCTTAATATATTAAGAAAAGTAATATTATGTTAATACAACACTTCCTTATATGTCCAAGTTTTAACTAATAGACATTATAAATGATTGGTGTGGATTTTTCAATGAAAATATAGCTATTCTGGCAAATGCAAAGGAAGTCGGTTGCCTGTCAGAACATTATCAGTTATAATTGTACCGTATAATAGTATTAGACATACTTGATATTGATATTAAATTATTTGGTGATGATGTAACTATACAATTTACATACACCATACCTCCTTGGAATGGAAGTGTATTATTTGGAAGAAAAAAGACGTGGACGATTAAAAATATTTTTTGGATATGCACCTGGAGTTGGAAAGACCTATGCGATGCTAGATGATGCTCAGGAGCAATATCAAAACGGAGTTGATGTAATCGCTGGCTTCGTAAAACATTTTACTAGTTTGGAACTCACAGAACTACTTGGTAAAATCCCTCTTTTACCGCGAAAAATCATAGGTGATGAAAGCAATTTTACAAGTGAATTCGATCTTGACGGAGCGTTGTTACGTAAGCCGAAACTAATTATTGTGGATGATATAGCTCATTCCAATGAGTTGGGCGTTCGCAACAAGAAGCGTTATCAGGATATTGAAGAGCTATTGAATTCAGGTATAGATGTTTATACTACCGTTAATTTGCAAAATATTGAAAGTTTGAATGATATGGTCCAAGTGATTACGAATGCTGCTGAAATGGAAACCATACCTGATTATATCTTTGATCATGCAGATAAAGTAAAATTGATTGATATTGAACCGGACGAGTTGTTAAAACGTTTGGAATCCGGAAGAACAAAACCTATAGAAGATGAACGAAATACGACAAATAATGTTTTGCCGAAAGATAGTTTGAGATTATTACGCGAATTAGCCATGCGTAAAGCAGCTGACCGAATTAGCAATAATAATTATGAAGGAGTTCTTTCTGAAAAAACCACTAGTACGAAAATTTTAGTGTGCATTAGCAGTTCGCCTTCCTCTGCAAAATGTATCAGGTGGACAGCGAGAACAGCAGAAGCCTTTCATGCACCTTGGGTTGCTGTCTATGTTGAAAACAAAGAAAATGAAAAGTTATCGGAAGAAGAAAAGAAGTGCTTTCAGACCAACGTTGAGCTTGCGGAACAGCTTGGAGCTGAGATTACAATCTTAAACGGACTTGATATAGCAGTAACAATAGCCGAGTATGCAAAGTTATCTGGAATTACGAATATTGTAATCGGTAAAAGCAGAAGACGGAAACTACTTCATAACATATTAGAAATGGATTTAGAGGAAAAACTTATCTCCCTGCTAAATAATACGGAGATTCATATTATACCAGACAATCCCACCATAAAATGTAATAAAAGTAAGCGAAGAATCTTCGCAACAAACAAAATATCAATTACACTGAATGATATTATGCGCACTATGGCGGTAATTATTTTATCAACATTTATTTCCGTCGGTTTATTCGAGATTAATATTAAAAATCAGAGTATTATTTTGCTCTACATTTTAACAGTGTTAATTATTTCAAGGATAACAACTGGGTATATCTATGGAATCTTAGCATCGATTCTCTGTGTATTAATTGATAATTATTTCTTTATGGACCCTAGGTTTTCACTTCATTTTGGTAAAAATGATTATCCGATTACTTTAGCGGTTATGTTGATTACTGCCTTAATTACTAGTACCACAACGGTTCGTATTAGATCACAGGTACAGTTTGCCGAAAGTCGAGAACAAAAAACTGAAGTGCTTTATGAAATCAATAAAAAGTTGTTAGTAACTAGAGGGTTAGAAAACATAATCGATCTTACGAATGAATACATTGTTAAAATCTTTGGCCGTTCTGCTATATTTTACACTAAGGATCCTCAGGAAGGTCCCGAAGGGATAATAAAATTAGCAGAAGAAGATAAAGACACCTCTTTTTTATATTCGTCGGAGGAAACAGAGGTGGCACACTGGGTATTTATCAATCAAAAAAGAGCCGGTGCTGGTACTGATACATTAACTAGTGCGAAAGCGTATTATATGCCGGTAATATTCCAGGGGAATGTACTTGGTGTACTCGGAGTTTCTTGTTCGAATGGTTTTAAATTCGACCAGAGTAAACGAGCATTTATGAGAAGAATCTCTTCGTTAGTAGCGATGGCGTTAGAGAGGCAACGATTGTCAGATGAGCAAAGCTCAATCTTGGTAGAAACGGAAAAGGAAAAGATGAGAAGTAATCTTCTTCGGGCAATTTCGCATGATCTTCGTACTCCGTTAACTGCGATACTTGGAGCTAGCTCAGCAATCCTAGAAAGCAAAGATTCTCTTAATCAAGAAACAACACATCAGTTAATTTCACATATTAAGGATGACTCTCAATGGTTAATAAGAATGGTTGAAAACCTATTATCGGTAACTAGAATCAACGAAGGTACCGCTAATGTAACCAAGATGCCGGAAGCTGCAGAAGAAATTGTTGCCGCAGCAATTAGCCGTATTAGAAATAGATTCCCAAATCAAAAAATCCAGGTCTCAGTACCGGATGAATTATTGATGGTTCCAATGGATGCAATACTGATTGAACAGGTAATCATTAATCTGATAGAAAATGCAATTAAACATTCTACCGAAACCATTGTTGAGGTTACTTTGATAAAAGAAGATAAGTTTGCTTTGATTGAGGTAAGCGATAACGGAGAAGGAATTGCTGAACAGGATTTTCCGTATTTGTTTACAAGTTATAGCCCTAATGAGAAAAGAACCTCTGATTCCTCTAGAGGGATGGGAATCGGTCTTTCGATTTGTATGTCAATTATCAAAGCACATCAGGGCAAAATCGAAGCATTTAACAGAGAAGGGAATGGCGCTGTCTTTCGCTTTACTCTACCGCTGTATTAAGTTATCACAGGTTTCGCAAAGGTACTATTTCACCTCTTGTTAAAAATTTGAAATGCTGTTATGATGTGTTAAATAGTTAATATCACTTTGAAATTTAGAAAAGAAATCAATTTATTATAAGGTACTAATGGAGGGAACCTATGAATAAGAACCAGGTTGTTTTATTGGTAGAAGACGAATTGCCGATTAGCAACTTCATCTCCACCATACTAACACATAATAGTTATAATGTAATTAAAGCAGAAACAGGAAAGGATGCGCTTGCTTTCGCATCCTCTCATTGCCCGGATTTAATATTACTTGATCTTGGGTTACCCGATATGGATGGTATTGAAGTTTTGAAAAAAATTCGTGAATGGAGCAGTATTCCAATTGTTGTAGTATCAGCAAGGGGTCATGAAAGAGAAAAGGTAGAGGCGCTTGATCTAGGCGCAGATGATTATATTACTAAACCATTTGGAACCTCTGAGCTATTAGCTCGTATCCGAACAGCGGTTAGACATAGCCAGAAGTTTCAGGAGGATAAACTTCCCGAACCGGAAAAAGTAACAGTTGGAAACTTTTGCGTAGATTATGAAAAACGAATTGTTAAAGTAGATGATAAAGAGGTTCATTTGACTCCCATAGAATATAAAATCATTGTACTTTTATCTAAAAATGTGGGTAAAGTTTTAACTCACGATTTTTTAATGAAAGAGATATGGGGGCCTTACGTGAATGAGAATCAAACTTTGCGTGTAAACATGGCAAATATTAGACGTAAAATCGAACATAATCCTGCCGAGCCAAAATACATTGTTACAGAAGTTGGCGTTGGATATCGTATGGTAGATGAAATATATAATTAATTTGGATGTATATACGGGTATTATTGCTAATTATATTTTTAATTATCCCAGCAAAACAGCACTATAAGAAATTTATATTCTTATAGTGCTGTTTCTGCGTTTACTTGGTATAACTAGCCCTTTCTATCAATATAATGAATCAGAAAACAAGCATAACTTTCTATAATCTATAGAAAGTAGTAATCTGAAAGGAGGCACCATATGGATATAAAAAATGAAGATACGATGGTTCATCAAATAGAAACAAACTTAACTGATATGAATGATAATTTATTCCATACCGGTAAAATATCAGAAACGAATAGGGTAATTCCACGAAAAGAAGCAGCTTTGGTTCGTACAGATCATGGAAAAGAAAAAAGAAGTAATATAGAAGAATATCCTTTAGTTTCGAATGAATACATAACCGAATCTCCTTCTTTAACCAGAGCAGAATACATTCGTTTAGCGAGAGAGTCCTGCTTACGCCAGCTAAGTAACGAGCAAATTTACAGCAGACCCTATGACGTGAATTATATGGATCCAGAACTTTTAGAAGATCAGCAACTTACCACAAAAAAAACAAGTGTTATGAGATTGTTTCATAATGATTCAGTTGATGATCCTGCGAATGGAAAAACGCCAGAACATCAACTTGCTTCCTATCGTTCTATTGTAATTCGAAGTGCTTGTGCAATAATATTATTCTTGAGTATTTTTGCATTTGATAAATTTAATGTTAAAATTGGTCAAGTATCTAATAAAGTTATTCAAGAATATGTTACTGGTAACGACATTTTAAAGGATTTAGAAAATATAGTTGTAGGATGGTTGAAATAGGTTTGTGTTGCAGTTGTCCCTGTTATTTATGTTACAGTTGTTAATTGTTCGTATTACAGTAGTCGCTGTTATTTGTGATATTGTTATCAATTGTTCATGTTACAGTTGTCGCTGTTATTTATGATACAGTTATCAATTGTTCATGTTAAAGATGACTCTGTTAATTATAATACAGTTAACACTATTGTTCGTTGTAATTTCACAAGTTATCAGTTATAATATATCGGATAGAAAAAACGGTTTGTTCATTAAGCGTATGAATTCAAGCCGTTTAGCGAAAAATGTTACTAGAATTTTCGCGCACTAAGGTAGATGCAGTACGTTGCATCATGGAGGTAAAATGAGAAAATTAGCACTATCAGATGAGACACTATTAACCGTAGAGAAGCCTGCAAGATATATTGGCGGTGAAGTCAATGCTCAGGAAAAGGATATAACAAAGGTCGATATACGTTTTTGTATGTGTTTTCCCGATGTATATGAGATCGGTATGTCTCACTTAGGAATTCAAATATTATATGATATATTAAACCGTCGTACTGATACCTTCTGTGAAAGAGTATATTCTCCTTGGATGGATTTGGACAAGGCTATGAGAGAGAAAAATCTCCCGTTGTTTGCTTTGGAAAGTCAGGATCCGGTAAAGGATTTTGATTTTCTTGGAATTACCTTACAGTATGAAATGTGTTACACAAACATTCTACAGGTATTAGAACTTTCACAAATCCCAATTTTTGCAAAGGAGAGAACCGAAGACCACCCAATTGTAATCGGTGGTGGCCCATGTAGTTATAATCCGGAACCTATTGCAGAATTCTTTGATATCTTTTATATTGGTGAAGGTGAAACAGCTTACGATGAATTGCTCGATGTATATAAAGAGAGTAAGAAGCTCGGCGAATCACGAATTGAATATTTAGAGCGCGTGGCACAGATTGAGGGTATGTATGTGCCTACTTTTTATGATGTAAAATATAAAGAAGACGGAACCATAGAAAGCTTTACAAAGAACAATGCAGCAGCACCTGACAAAGTAAAAAAGCAAGTTGAGATGAACCTTAGCGAAGCTTATTACCCAACCAAACCCGTCGTACCATTTATCAAAGCTACACAAGATAGAGTTGTACTTGAGATACAACGTGGTTGCATCAGAGGTTGCCGTTTCTGCCAGGCGGGTATGATTTATCGACCTACCAGAGAACGAAACTTAGAGTATCTAAAAAAATGTGCCTATGAGATGTTAAAGTCCACAGGGCATGAGGAGATTTCGTTAAGCTCCTTGAGCTCAAGTGATTATTCCCATTTACAAGAACTGGTATATTTCTTGATTGAGGAATTTGGTTCAAAAGGAGTTAATATCTCTTTGCCTTCCCTTCGAATCGATGCTTTTGCTTTAGATGTCATGAGCAAGGTTCAGGATGTTAGAAAGAGTAGTTTAACCTTTGCCCCTGAGGCAGGAAGTCAAAGACTACGAGATGTTATTAATAAAGGTTTAACAGAAGAAGCGATACTAGGCGGTGCTATGAAAGCCTTCCAGGGTGGGTGGAACCGCGTAAAATTATACTTTATGCTTGGTCTTCCCACTGAGACGGATGAGGATATTGAAGGGATAGCAACCCTATCTGATAAGATAGCAAGAGAATATTACACAATTCCAAAAGATCAGAGAAATGGTAAAGTAAGTATTGTATCCAGTACCTCCTTCTTTGTTCCAAAGCCTTTTACACCATTTCAGTGGTCAAGAATGTATACCGGAGAAGAGTACATTGCAAAGGCACGTTTTCTTCGAGATAAGATGAATGAGCAGTTAAACCGCAAGAGTATCAAATATAATTGGCACGAAGCACAGGTGACTGTATTGGAAGGTGTGCTTGCAAGAGGTGATCGCCGTATTAGTAAGGTTATTTATGATGCATACAAAAAAGGATGTATTTATGATTCCTGGAGCGAGTACTTTGATTATCAAAAATGGATGGACGCCTTTGAGTCGAATGGTGTAGACATAGAGTTCTACAACAGTAGAGAACGTGCCGAGGATGAAATTTTCCCTTGGGATTTTATCGATGTAGGTGTAACGAAACAGTTTTTATTGAAAGAATATAAGAAAGCAAAGGGTGAAATAGTTACTCCAAATTGCAGACACACCTGCTATAACTGTGGAGCCAAGGTATTTGGTGGTGGCACATGTCCAACCATAATACCGGATCAGACCAATGAGGAGGTGCAGGATGAAAGCTAGAATTAAATTTCAAAAGTACGGTGCAATGAAGTTCATCGGACACCTTGATGTAATGAGATATTTTCAAAAATTATTCCGCAGAGCAGAGATTGATAGTGAATATACCAAAGGGTATAGTCCTCATCAGATTATGTCCTTTGCCGCACCCCTTGGTGTAGGTTTAACCAGTGACGGAGAATATTTGGATGTGCAGCTTCTTTCCTGCGATGCACCTGAGATTATGGTGGAACGTATGAATATCGTGTCTTTAGAAGGATTTCGAATCATCGGTTTTCATCCATTATTGGATCAGATTGAACACCAAAAGGTAATTACAGCCATGTCATTAGTTACTGCAGCCGATTACATGGTATCCTTAAAGGATGGTTATTCTATACAGGGTATCTCTACGCAGCAAGAATTTAAGAATAAATTTAATGAATTTTTAGCACAAAGCGAAATTGTAGTTGATAAAAAAACAAAGAATAGCGAAACAGCAGTTGACATAAAACCCATGATTACTTTTTGTGCCTTTGATGAGGAAGAATATAGGGACAAGCTTCAAACATTCGTGCTACCTGAAGCTGCACTTCCAATAACGAATCAAATCGTAGGATATAATATTCCAATCGACTCAGTAGCCGACTCTTATGAGAATGGAATCAGAATATACCTACAAGTTGATACAGGAAGTGCTTCCAATCTAAAACCGGAATTGGTAATGGAAGCTTTTTATCGTTACCTTGATCTCACTTTTGAGAAATTTGCTTGGCAGGTTCATCGTATTGAGGTTTATACCAAAGATGATGAAAGTGGCAAGGTAATCGCGTTAAATATGCTAGAGAGATAACTACAATATAATTGCAAAGGAGTAAACCATGGACAATAAGTTAATCATTACGAAACTGGAGAACAAAATCATATCAGCTTTTTTTGAACAAAGGGATATGGTCCAGGTATCTCTGAATTCGTCCGAAAACTCTGCAATTCTTGGAAATATCTATCTTGGTAAGGTCAAGAATATTATTAAAAATATTAACGCAGCCTTCATAGAGATAGCAGAGGGTAAAATGTGCTATTATTCTCTGGATGAAAATCGCTATCCTATCATGGCAGCCACTCAAACGGAGGAGACTAATCGCAAATTAACCGAAGTGAAGATAAAAGTTGGCGATGAGTTGGTAGTTCAGGTAACAAAAGAAGATGTTAAGACGAAAGCTCCAGTTGTAAGCTGTAATATAAACTTTACAGGAAAATATGTTGCATTAACCTATGGTAAAATTACAAATGGGGTCTCATCGAAGATCACAGATGATAAAGAACGCAGTCGACTTAAAGCAATCTGTAAAAAGCAACAACAGAAAGAATATGGTTTTATTATTCGTACGAATGCTGCCTACATTCCTGAAGACAAAATAGTCAGTGAAATGGATAAACTAATACAGGCATATGAAACCATACGTATCTTTGGAATTCATAAGACACGTTTTTCATTATTATATAAAACACCACCAAATTATATATGTGACATCCGAGATGGTTATTCAGAGAATATTGAAGAGTTTCTTACAGATAACCAGGAACTTCACGACAACATCAAGGACTATTTGGAACAATATCAACCGGAAGATTTAAATAAACTACGTTTTTACCAGGATCCAACTTTATGTTTAACGAATCTCTACGGTATCAATGATAAGTTAAATGATGCTGTACGACCAATGGTGTGGTTAAAATCCGGTGGCTCGATTGTGATTCAACCTACAGAGGCATTAACTGTTATTGACGTCAATACAGGCAAGGCTGTGGCTGGTAAAAAAAAGGCACAAGAAACCTTTTTAAAGATAAATCGTGAAGCTGCAATCGAAATAGCCAGACAAATCCGACTTCGTAATCTATCCGGTATCATTATTATAGATTTTATCGATATGGATTTGGAGAAAGATAATGATTTACTAATGAAGGAACTTGATAGTTATTTTAAAAAAGATTCTGTCAAAACCACTTTGGTGGATATGACTGCCTTAGGTCTTGTAGAAGTAACACGCAAAAAAGTAAGGAAGCCACTTCATGAGCAAGTTGAGGAAGTTAGACGGTTAGGAAAGCTTTAAAATTCAATTTATTCATTGACAAACTGTGGATAATATGCTAGCATAGTTTAGTGTGCCGCACAATGAGGTTTAAGTTCTGAATTTGGAATTATTTTGTAATAGAATGATTTTCAAATCAGACACCATAGTTGGCGAGTAATGATAATAGGAGGTGCCAATATGTACGCAATTATTGCAACTGGTGGAAAACAGTACAAGGTAGCGGAAGGCGATATCATTAAAGTAGAGAAGCTTGGTGTTGAAGCAGGTTCAACTGTTACTTTTGATCAAGTTCTCGCAGTAAACAACGGTGAGTTAGTAGTAGGAAGTCCTACTGTAGCTAACGCTAATGTTTCTGCTACTGTTGTAGAAGAAGGCAAGAACAAAAAAGTTATTGTCTACAGATACAAGAGAAAATCTGGATATCACAAGAAGAATGGTCACAGACAGCCATTTACCAAAGTTAAGATTGAAAAGATTAACGCATAGGTAGAAGATATGATTGAAGTATCGATTTACAAAAATGCAAAGAGTTTAATTACAGGCTTTAAGGTGTCTGGTCATGCAGGTTTTTCCAAACATGGAGAAGATATTGTATGTGCAGCAGTTTCCGTACTTGTAATTAATACAATTAATTCTATTGAGAATTTTACCTCGGACAAATTCACGTATGATGAGAACGAGAAAAAAGGTATTATAGAATTTCATGTGACTTCAGAGGTTTCGAATAATGGTAATTTGTTAATGAGTTCTTTGGCGCTCGGTCTGATGCGAGTGGAAGAGGAATATGGAGATAAATATATCAAGTTGATTCAAGTGAAAGCACAGTAACATTAGATTAAAAACAGATACATTCTTGGAATAATATATCTAGAATGTCAATTGAATTTAGGAGGTGTAGAACATGTTAAGAATGAACCTTCAATTTTTCGCTCATAAAAAGGGTGTTGGTTCTACCAAGAACGGTAGAGATTCCGAGTCCAAGAGATTGGGTGCAAAAAGAGCAGATGGTCAATTTGTTCTTGCAGGAAATATTCTTTACAGACAACGCGGTACCAAGATTCATCCTGGTACTAACGTAGGTCGCGGTGGCGATGATACATTATTTGCTTTAATAGATGGCGTTCTTAAATTTGAGCGCAAGGGTAGAGATAAGAAGCAAGCTAGTGTTTACCCTGTAGAAGCAAAATAGTCATAAACCATTCGGTATTAACCCCAAATTCTCGAGTGATCAGAATTTGGGGTTCTTTTTGACTATCAAACCATAATAAATGGATACATTTGTCACTAAAGTAACTCAGTAGTATTTACCGAATATTTTGTTAATAATAAGCAAAGTAAAGTTGGAAATAATAAGTTTGATACATTTGATATCAATATAAATGTCATTATAAATGATAAATGAAAACGGTATGCTTCATCTATCATTTATAATGACATTGAAAATGCAAAGTGTAAAAGAGATATGTTTCGCACGGTATTTTTTGTGCCTTCAGCCTATAATTCTAGGCTGCGGCAAGAATGGAGGCAAATATGTTTGCAGATAGAGCGGAAATTCATATCAGATCCGGCAAAGGCGGCGACGGGCACGTGAGCTTTCGTAAAGAAATCTTCGTACCGGCGGGCGGTCCCGATGGTGGTGACGGCGGCAGAGGCGGAGATGTGATATTTATTGTAGATGAGGGTTTGAATACTCTTACTGATTTTAGATTTACCCGTAAGTTTCATGCTCAGGATGGAGATCCTGGGGGTAGAAAGAAATGTCATGGCAAAGATGGTGAAGACATTATTATTAAAGTACCACCTGGTACTGTAATCAAAGAGAAAACCACTGGTAAGGTGGTAGCGGATATGTCCAATGGCACTTGTAGAGAATTAGTGCTAAGAGGTGGTAGAGGCGGTAAAGGAAATCAGCATTATGCTACCGCAACAATGCAGGTTCCAAAATACGCACAGCCAGGACAAAAAGCACAGGAATTGGATGTTTTACTTGAATTAAAGGTTATTGCAGATGTGGGTCTAGTGGGATTTCCTAATGTTGGTAAGTCTACACTGTTATCACGTGTAACCAACGCAAAGCCTAAGATTGGTAACTATCATTTTACAACACTTAGTCCTAATCTGGGTGTAGTAGACTTAGAGGGTGGCGGTTTTGTAATTGCAGATATTCCTGGATTAATTGAAGGTGCTTCTGATGGATTAGGATTAGGTCATGAGTTTCTTAGACATATTGAGAGAACAAAGGTAATTATCCATCTTGTAGATGCAGCATCTACAGAAGGTAGAGATCCGATTGACGATATTAAATTAATTAATTCCGAGTTAACTGCTTATAATGCTGACTTAGAAAAACGTCCTCAAGTAATTGCAGCAAATAAGACCGACGTATTAATTGCAGAAGACGAAGAAAAAGTCATGAAACAGTTAAAGGAAACCTTTGAACCACAAGGAATCCCTGTTTTTGCAATCTCGGCAGTCAGTGGAAAAGGAATGAAAGAGCTGTTATACCATGTAAAAGGGATGCTTTCCAAGTTAGATAGTGAACCGATTGTATTTGAAAAGGAATTTAGTTATCATGATCTATCCAATTCTGAAGAACCATACGAAGTATGGAAGGAAGATGAGAAGCTTTATGCCGTGGAAGGACCTCGTATTGAACGTATGCTTGGTTATACAAACATCGATTCCGAGAAGGGCTTTGAATTCTTCCAGAAGTTCTTAAAGGAGAATGGCATTCTTGAGAAGCTTGAAGAGCTTGGCATCCAAGAAGGCGATACCGTAAGAATGTACGGTTTAAGTTTTGATTATTACAAATAATTTATAAATAGATTGAAAGGAGTTTTCTGATGACAACAAAGCAAAGAGCTTATTTGAAAAGTCTTGCAATGACAATGGATCCGATTTACCAAATTGGTAAATCCTCTTTAACCCCCGAACTCACTGAAGGAGTTTTGGAGGCATTGGAAGCAAGAGAATTAATAAAAATCGCAGTTTTAAAGAATTGTGGCGATGAACCGAAGGAACTTGCTCAAGTACTCTCGGAACGAACTCATTCTGAAGTAGTACAGGTAATTGGTAAAAAAATTGTTCTCTATAAAGAATCGAAAAACAAGAAAAAAATTGTTCTTCCGGCTGACAAAAAGGCTAAAGACGTATAATTTGTATTATTTACAATGATTCGCATTATCAGAAAGTGATTAACACTGATTCGAAAGCGATTTATACTTGTCTAAAAGCAATTTATACTGATCTGAAAGCGATTTACACTTGTCTAAAAGCAATTTACTCTGATTCGAAAGCGATTTTTACTTGTCTAAATGCAATTTACACTGATCAGAAAGCAATTTATTCTTATCAGAAAGAAATTTATACTTATTAATTTTGCTTGACGTATCGGATGGATATTAAACTACTAATTATTATTATTTAGAATGGAGATTAATATGAGTAAGATTGGTATTATGGGTGGAACCTTTAATCCAATTCATTTTGGTCATTTATTTCTTGCAGAAAATGCGTACGAGCAAGCAGGTTTGGACAAAGTACTTTTTATGCCCTCTAAAAATCCGCCACACAAAGCAGTGACGAGTAAGGTAACGGAAGCGCAACGTGTGGATATGATTAAGTTGGCGATAAAAGATAATCCACATTTCGAATTGTCAACGCTAGAACTGAACCGTGAGGGTATGACATATACTGCAGATACCTTGCAGGTGCTAAAGGAAGAGAATGAAGATGCGAAATACTATTTTATAGTCGGTACAGATTCCCTCTTTATGATGCAAAACTGGAAAGAACCTCAAGTGGTTTTTGATCTTTGTACAGTGCTTGTGGCAGCTAGGGACAATGCGAATGTCGATGAGATTCATAAGCATATGGATTTTTTGAAGAAAAACTTTCAAGCAAAAGTACTGTATATTGAGATGCCCATGCTTCAAATTGCATCAGCTGACATTAGAGAACGCATCGAGAAGAAACATACAGTTCGTTACTATATGCCTACCTCAGTGATACAGTACATTACTGATCACAGACTATATTCACCCCCTCAGGAGGTTCCTTTGATATGAATATAGAGCAGATACAGGAAAGTTTGAAGCATGTTCTTTCGGAGAGTAGATATCAGCATAGTTTGGGTGTGATGGAAGTAGCTCATGACCTTGCGGTAATATATTCTTGTGATGTGGATCAAGCGATTTATGCCGGTATTCTTCATGACTGTGCAAAATATGTTTCAAATGAATCATTACTGCAAGAATGTGAACTCCGTCAAATCCAGGTTACTGAGGTCGAACGAAAATGTCCGTTTTTGCTGCATGCTAAGGTTGGTGCTATCTATGCACAGCAAAAATATGGGGTTGAAGAGGAACAAATAATGAATGCCATCATATATCATACAACCGGAAGACCGAATATGACCTTGCTGGAGAAAATCATATTTACGGCAGATTATATAGAGCCTTTTAGAAAACCACTTCCCAGAATTGAGGAACTTCGTAAAACAGCTTATCAAGATTTGGATTATGCGGTTTTTATTATACTTGACAACATGTTAAAATACTTAACGAAATCCGGAAACGTAGTTGATTACACTACAGTACAAGCTTATGATTATTATAAAGAGATGTTAAATTTGTAATGGTAATGATGAAATTATAACATCGAATTTATCGCTAAATTTATGTTGGTAATATTATAATTGTAATGTTAAATCTATAATGTATAATTCATAATATTTATAATGAATTTAATTTAATAATATTAATATTGCAATGGAATCTGTAATGATTAATTAAATAAAATTATCAAGGTATTCCAATGAAATAATTATCAATTCTATGGAATTGGTCGAAATATAATAGGAAAGGTATAGGTATATAAATGGATATTTCAAAGAAAATGGTTAGACTAGCATACGAAGCTTTGGATGAAAGAAAAGGCGAGGATATTCAAATTATCGAAATTAAAGATATCTCCATCATTGCAGATTATTTCATCATTGCTAACGGTACAAACTCTTCACAAGTTGACGCATTAGTTGGAGCCGTACAGGACAAACTGAGCAAAGAAGGATTTGAGCCAAAGAGAGTAGAAGGGGTACGTTCCGCTAGTTGGATACTCATGGACTACGGTGATGTTATCGTTCATGTATTCTCCAAGGAGGATAGATTATTCTATAATCTGGAACGAATCTGGAGAGATGGCAAGTCAGTGAGCAAGGATCAACTTGACATCGAATAAGCAAGTTTTAATCAGTAGTATAGCTCTATTGTATAAGTTTTAGACAATAGAAAGAAGATGGCTCTATTATATAGGTTGGGATAACACCATTGTAAACCCCACCTATAAGATAGAGCCATTATATATGAAAGGCAAAATATTATAGAGTCAAAAATATGATAGAGTCAAAAATATTTTGTTCTGTCAGTCAGCAATATACGAGTGTGATATAAAAGGAGAGTGGCTTCCATTTATAATTATGATATGGCACAAGCTTTTCATTTAATTAACTTTTCTTCTATTTCTATTGCCTTTTCACTAATATCCTGTGGTATTCTAAATTCCACTGAAGTATCTGGATATTTTCCATTTTTGAGATAATATAATTCATTCTCAATGTTCATTGTAACGTACGTTTTTACGTTTGCTTTGACCTGTGTTTTTACATGTGGATGTTTTGATTGAATGTATATTTCCGTTTTAATATTGGTTATATTTGTCATATCATTCACCCCTTTGTAGTATTATTATATTAAATATTACTCGGAATGATACTACATATTTCAAATGTATTGTAAATTTGGTATAATTTAACAATGTTTTTTATGATATATTACTACAATATTGCTAAATATTGAGCAGTTATATCGATTATAAAATTTGTATTTAGATTTCATAGGAAATCACAACATAATAAGATTGATTTTGACGTAAAACAGCAATATAAAAACTCTGTTTTCTTCATGTATAAAAAGAGAGCAATAAATTAAACTTGCCCTCATATGTTAGATTTTCGTTCTAACTTATGAGGGCAAGTTTAATTTTTAAAATTTTCTTATCACTTGAATATTATCCTTATGTTTTATTCAATTGTTTATTCGAATTATCTTTATGACTTGTCTTATGGCTAGAACATACGACTAATCCATTAATAACTCTTGCTTATGTAATAACACTAGCTATACATTCGAAAAAGACCAATAACTTTGCCAAGAATCACCAGATCAGAAACAATAATTGGTTCCATAGTGTCATTCTCAGGTTGAAGACGATAGTGACCATTCTCTTTATAAAAAGTCTTCACCGTAACCTCTTCACCAATTAATGCCACGACATACTCACCATTTTTTGCATGGGATTGCTTCTGAATCAATATATTATCACCATTAAAAATTCCGGCGTTAATCATACTTTCACCCTTAACCTTTAACATAAAGGTATCCTCATTCGGCATGTACTCGGAAGGGATCGGAAAATAACTATCAATATTCTCAACAGCAAGAATGGGTTGGCCTGCAGTAATTGTACCTACAATTGGTACGTTCACCAACTCACGTCTTGTCAGGTTAAATTCATCATCGATAATCTCAATAGCACGCGGTTTGGAAGGATCTCTTCGAATATAACCATTCTTCTCCAACGTTTCAAGGTGGGAGTGCACAGATGAGGTTGATTTTAACTTTACGGCTTCACAGATTTCACGAACAGCCGGTGGATATCCCTTATTAATAATCTGAGATTTCAAATATTCAAGTATTTCCTTTTGTTTATTACTTATTCTACCATACCCCATAATAATGTCGGCCTCCATTTCTCATTTGCTTCATTATAACATATACTCCAATAAAATGCAAAACGAATGTTCTGAAAAGCGAAAAAATGTTTGTAAAAAGGAATATATGTTCGATTATTCTATTGACAAACAGATGTTCGTATTATATAATTTTAATAGAAACAAATGTTCGCATCATACGTTCGAAAATATTTTATATAAATATTTTTATCAAGACATCAGATGACCTTGACCCATATTATAATGAAGAAAATGATGCAGGAATCGATAATTATATCGGGAGGTATGTAATATGAATAGAGCAGATTATATGATGGTAGAAGGACAGAATTATTATGAGAATAATAAAAAGAGAATATGGATTATGGGAATTGCACTATTAGCTATTCTACTTTTATTATCAGTTGGATTTATCGCAAAAACCGTTACCGCTCAGGGCAACAGTGAGAAAGTAAAATTAGTTACCAGTGTAGAAGTGAAGAAGGGCGACACTTTGTGGAGTATAGCCTCTAATTATTATAGTAATGATTATGTTGACATGAATGATTACATTAAAGAAATAAAAGCTACGAATCGATTGTCTAATGATGAGATTCATGCAGGTAATTTTATTGTGATCCCTTATTATCAAGATGATACCTATTAAGAATCATAATATAATTCATGTGATATATAATTAAAAGCGACCTCAGTTCATTAAAAGGTCGCTTTTAATTTATGTATTTCATTTATCATATAGTAGTTTATAATCTTGTATTTCAATTATCATGTATTATGACTTATCATCTTGTATTTCATGATCAAGTTGTATAAGTTATTGTACATAAATTGAATTTACAACATAATCTTCAATCTTCTGGATGTTAGTAACACCTCCAAGATCTCCACCAGTTATAGTAACTTGATACCGATCCAAAGAGAATGAATAGTCAGTTTCTTTCACTTTTAACCCTTCCATCTCTATGCCCATTTCTGTTCTTAATGCATTGCCAAAACTGCACACTGTATCAGTCTGCTTAAATACCGTAAGCACAGAACCAAGTAATGCCCTAAAAATCGATTCAGAATATGATTTCATTAAATTATTCTTTGTAGTAAAATAATCTGGTGTTAGCGCCTTTGTTTTTGTAATTTTAACTTGAATTCCGCTTTCCATAGTATTATCGGCATAAAAGGCCACCTGATAATCTCCATCTTCAGATGCATCATCAACCTCCCAAGATGCAGGTACTACAAAATGAAGTTTATCATATATAACCTCTTTTGCTGTAAAAAGAGTAGTTTTCAAATATGGGTTTACATTATCTATTCCTACTACATAATAAGTATAATTGCTTATCCCGTTGGAAACAGTTATCTTAGCAGTCCCCGCCGATTTAATATTCAAGGTACCTGTATTATTAACATCTATAACGGATGTATTGTTAGATGCCCAAGTAAAAGGTCCATTTACTCCAACAGGAGGAAGTAATGCTTTTGTTTGATTTCCTATATAAGCATAAACACCGCCTTGTGTAACCCCTGGTACATTGGTAACCTTAACAGTAGATGTATAATTAATTCCGTCCACTCTACCGGTTATAATAGCAGTACCAGCTGAGATACCCGTAACCTTACCATCGAAAGACACATATGCAACATTAGGATTGTTAGAAGTCCATACCGCTCTATATTTAATGCCTTTAAAGGTTAATGTTTTTGTTACACCTTGCTGAAGATTTACTTTAGTATCTACTAAAGCAATTTTATCAATAACAGTGACTTTGCAGTTATATTTTTTCCCATGGATTGAGGCTGTAATAACAGCTGTACCAACGCTAATTGCAGTTATATTTCCTTTAGAATCAACTGTTGCAATTTTTTTGTTACTTGTACCCCAATCGGAAGCGGTAGTTAATGCGGTTGTTTTACCTTTTACTCGGATGAAATTTCTTTTACCAACATTTAGAGTGATTGAAGAATTAGTAAGTGCTGTTTGCTCAACAACTGTAATTTTACATTTTATTTTTTTACCACTTACAGCAGCTGTAATAGAAGCCGTACCGATTGCCACTGCAGTAATTTTCCCTTTGCTATCGATATTAACTATTTTTTTGTTACTCGTTGACCACGTCACTTTCTTTTTCGAACCTGATATAGTAAGAGTAGTAGTTGACCCTACCTCAAGCGTGGTTAATTTAGCATTGATCGAAATGGTTGCAGCCTCTGCAATTTTAGTATTTCCCTGAGATGGGATGATAGGTGACAGTAATAACGATGTAATTAATAATACTGATATTAGAAATGATATATATTTCTTCCTGTAGTTCTTCATATTTATCCTCCGTATTTTTTAACTTCAATCAATTATAAAAGATAATATATTGAATAGCAACTTAAATTATGAAAATCATAGAAGAATATGAGCAATCATAGAAGAATACGAGCAATCATAGAATCCAAAAAATGATAACTATATGTGAAACATAGAAAAGGACTTAGTCCGAAATTAAAGCGAACTAAGCCCTTCACTTATTGTTTTAATATAGTTATTTTTATGTTATCTAAGGTGTGATTTTATATTAATATAAGTTACCGTTTGATTTTAGCTATCGATTGATATTACCCATAGTTTGATATTACCTATAGTTTATATTACCAATCGTTTATATTAGCTATAGTTTAACATTACTCATATTTAAATATTAACTAAAGTTAGAAATTACCTACTCTTCATAATAACTACGTTTGACAAAGGTTTAATGATTTTTTTAGTTATTGAACATATACTGAATTAACAATATAATCCACAATCTTTTGAAAGTTAGGAGTATCTCCACCATCTGCGCCACTAATAGTAGCTTCATATTGATCTAAAGCGAAAGAATAATCTGTTTCATTAATTGTTTCACCCGATAAATTTACCGAAAGATATGTTTTCAAAACATTACCGAAACTATATACTGCATCAACTTGCTTAAAAGCAGTAAGAAGTGGACCAAACCATTGCTTCATATAATACTCTGGATTCATCGCCAATATTTCACTCTTTGTAGTAAAATATTCTGGGGCTTGGGTCTTTGTTTTTGAAATCTCAATATTTAATACGGTATTTTCCGAATCACCAATATTGAATGAAACAGAGTAAGCTCCGTTTTTAGACGTATCTATTACCTCCCAATCAGCAGGTACTACAAAATGTAGTTTGTTAAATACTACCTCTTTTGCCTTAAAAAGATTAGTATTCAAATAAGGATTTGCATTGTTTATTCCCACTACATAATATGTATAATTGCTTACTCCGTTGCTCGCAGTTATCTTAGCTTGTCCAGCTGCTTTAATATTCAAGGTTCCTGCATCATTAACATCAATAACGGATGCATTGTCCGATGTCCATGAAAAAGGTCCGTTTACCCCAGTTGGAGCTAGTAATGTTTTTGTCTTATTTCCAACATAATCAAAAACTCCACCCTGTGTTATCCCTGTTACATTGGTAACAGTAACATTGGAAGTGTAATTGATTCCGTCTACTCTACCTGTAATAATTGCAGTACCAGCAGAAATGCCTGTAACCTTACCATCAAATGATACATATGCAACATTAGGATTACTAGAAGTCCAGACAGCTCTGTATTTAATGCCTTTAAAGGTTAGTGGCTTTGACACCCCTTGTTGTAGATTTATCTTAGTTTCTACAAGCGCAATTTTTTCAATAACAGTAACTTTACAGTTATATTTTTTACCGTTGATGGAAGCAGTAATCACAGCGGTGCCAATTTTTTTTGCAGTTATATTTCCTTTTGAATCAACCGTTGCAATATTTTTATCACTTGTACTCCAGGTAGAATTATTAATTTTTGCGGTATTCTTACCTTTTACTCTGATAAAGTTCTTTTTACCGACATTTAGTGTAATAGCCGAATTGCTAAGCATTGTTTGCTCAACAACTGTAATTTTACGCTTTATTTTTTTGCCACTAACAGAAGCTGTTATAGTAGCAGAGCCGATAGCTACGGCAGTAACTTTACCTTTGGTATCTACTTTTGCTATCTTTTTATTACTCGTTGACCAAGTTACTTTCTTTTTTGAACCTGATATGGTAAGAGTAGTAGTTGACCCTACCTCAAGTGTGGTTAATTTAGCCTTAATGGAAATGGTTGCTGCCTCTGCAACTTTGGTGTTTCCCTGAGATGAGAATACAGGTGACAATAAAAGCGATGTAATTAATAAAACTGATAATAAAAATGATATGTACTTCTTCATAGATTTCTTCATGTCTTACCCCCACATTTTTTATTTAATTATAAAAGATGTAGTTTGTAAAATCAACTTAAATCAAACGAAATAAGTAGAATACCATTACAGAAACCACTTTAATAGCATATTATATAAAACATCAAGTCAAAATATCGCTAAAAATATTATTTTATAGCACACTACATATTACTATGGCTTTATTAATATATACCAAAAAGGTACTTAAGAAGAGTTTTGGATTATCATAAGCCATCTATATGTTAATTTTATACAATAAATTTGACATATGATAACCTTAACAATTTTATATAATCTTAAAATTCATAAACAAGTGTGCATAGAAGAGTTATTGTAAAACAAAAGGACTTCGTTCTATACTATACAGAACAAAATCCTTATGTGTATTTTGATTTATTTACAATTTCATTATATAAAATAATTATTGCGTTAACATAATATAAAAATTTGACTTGATGTAATATTAATTCATAGCATTATTCCTAGTTTTGAACATAAAAGGAATTAATAATATAGTATACTGTTTTCTGAAGATCAGCAATGTCACCCATATCATTTACATCAATTGTAACCTTATATTGATCAATAAAAAAAGTAAAATCACGACCACAGGTAGTTTCTCCAAATAAATTATAAGCCATTTCCGTATGAAGTATGTTACCAAAACTTGAAAGGTAGTTATCTTGTTTGAAATTAATAAGAGTAAACTCGTCACCGTATAGTTGTTTCATAAGGATTTCAAGTTGTCGCATAATAGGCTCACACATTGTCTTCATTAATGACATCTTAGTACGATAATATTCAGGTGCTTTTACACCTGTTTTAGTGATATCAATATTTACAGCAGATTCACTTCCCTCATATGGAGTTATTGCTGCATTATAATCACCCTCACTATCATCCACTTCAACGCCCCAGGTGGCAGGAATGACAAAATGCACTTTATCACTAACATATTCGTTGACAGCAAAGCCAGCTTTCTTAATATACGGATTAGTCTGATCTATACTAACCAACATATAGGTATATGACTTTCCATTTATATTTGCAGTAATAATAGCAGTACCGGATGCAGTCACATTCAAAACTCCCGATTTAGATACTTTTATATTTGGATTATTGGAACTCCATTCGATTGCTTTATCAGTTGGAATTTGTGAAGTTAATTGTGTTGTATGGTCTCCAACAAAAGCAAGAAATCCATTTTGCGAAATACCATTTGCTTTTGTAACCGTTACTTTACATTTATAATCCGTACCATCAACTCTACCTGTAATCGTTGCGGATCCTTCTGAGATAGCGGTCACCTTACCATCATAGGACACATATGCTATATCCTTATTACTGGAAGACCAAACAGCTCTATAACTAATACCTTTAAATTCTAAAGCCTGGGTTTTACCTTGGACAAGATTCAAGTTTTTATTAATCAAATCTATTTTTTGATTAACTGTAACCTTACAGGTATAATTTTTACCGTAGTGTGATGCTTTTATATCAGCGGTTCCGACACCTTTTGCAGTTATGATACCATAACTGTCTACAGTAGCCACCTTTGTATTACTTGAACTCCATTTGACTAAAACTGTTTGACCGGAGGATATACTGCTTACTTTGACAAAATCCTTTTTACCCACATTCAGAGTGAGAGAGGAGCAGGATAGTTTTGTCGGTTCCACCACGGCTATTTTACATGTGAACTTCTTACCACTAACGGTCGCAGTTATAATTGCAGTACCAATCTTTAATGCGGTTGCTTTTCCTTTGCTGTCTACTATAACATTCGATTTATTACTAGAAGACCATGATACTTTCTTTTTCGTACCGGATACTGTAAGATATGTTGATACCCCTACTTCAAGTGTGGTTGTTTTTGCTTTTATGGTGATTGTTGCTGCTTGTGCCACCTTTGCATTGCTCTGCAAAAGGGCAATTGGTGTTATTAATGATGCAACCATACATACTGCTAATAAAAATGATAAATACCTCTTCATGTCATTACCCCCGTATATTTTTACTTTATTAGTCATTATAAAAGATAATGATTTTAAAAGCAACCTTTGAAATGTATAATGATGGGAAATTATATCTATTTTAAGATCCTATCACAATTACTATTTCTGAATATATATGGAATTCACAATATATTCAATCGTTTCTTGTAAGCCTGCAACATCACCCGTATCCTCAAGGCTAATAAAAAATTTATAACCATCAATAACGATATTATACATAATTTCCCGATAAACTTGTCCGAATAATGTATATTTAAATTCCGTTTTTAAAACATTACCATAACTAGTCATATAGTTACCCTGTTTGAAACTAATAACAGAATAATCAACACCATAATCGGCATTCTCTTCTTTATAATTATTTAAAATGTTTTCTTTTGACATAGAAGTTACCATCTCTAGCTTAGCAGTATAATAATCCGGCGATTTCGTATAACTTTTATATGCATAAAGCTCACCTTCCGTGTCGCTATTTTGATCAGGATGGAGTAATATATCGCATTCACTTTCATAACTTAAATCTTTAACATCCCATGAATTCGGTAAAACAAAATGCATATTACCTGTAGTAACTTCGTGTGTCGCAAAAGGAGCTTTCTTAATATACGGATTACTCTGATCAACTCCTACAACAAAAAACTTATACTTAGTGCTACCAGCAGAAGCAGTAATGATTGCATTCCCGACCGTCTTTACAGCTACTACACCTGCATTGGATACAGTGATTTTTTGATTATTGGAACTCCATTGAACTGTTCCTTTCATATTATCAGGAAGGGTTAATGTCTTTTTTTCACCAACAGCTACAAGCGCACTGCTTTGAATATCACTTGCAACTTTCGTAACCGTTACAATACATTTATAATCCGTACCGTCAACATTACCGATAATGTTAGTAGTCCCTACACCAACCGCTGTGACCTTACCATCAAAGGATACATATGCAATATCCTTATTATCAGAAGACCAAACAGCTCTATATGTAATACCTTTAAAAGCCAATGCTTTGGTTTTTCCCTGTTCAAGAGTGAGTTTCTTATCAATTAAGTCTATCTTTTCATTAACTCTAACCTTACAAGTGTATTTCTTGCCATATATTGATGCGGTAATAACTGTTGTGCCAATGCTTTTACCGGTAATATTTCCACTTTTATCAACATACGCTACTTTAGGATTAGCGGAACTCCAATTCGCTACTTTAACCTTTCCAGTATTTTTACCGTTGACTTTCAAAAAATCTTTTTTTCCAACATTAAGTGTAAGCGAAGAGCAGGAGAGTTCACTACACTCAACGACTGTTATTTTACACTTCAGCTTCTTACCACTAACGGAAGCAGTAATCGTAGCAGAGCCAATCTTAACTGCACTTATTTTACCCTTACTGTCTACTTTCACGTATGATTTATTACTAGAAGACCATGTTACTTTCTTTTTTGTTCCTGATACGGTAAGCGTTGTAGCTGATCCTACTTCCAAAGTAGTTTGTTTTGCTTTGATTGCAATTGTTGAAGCCTCGGCCAATTTGGTAAAACCCAAAGATGGAAGAATTGGTGATAATAACAAGGATACAATTAATAAGACTGATAAGAAAAACGATATGTACTTTTTCATATTTTACCCCTTAGAATTTTATTAAATCATTTGTTCATTATATAAGATTATAATAGTTAACGCAACCTATAATATGTATATTCATGGAAACAAAAATCACTATTGGAATAAAACTACCAACACATCATGCACTCCTCCTGCACGTTATAAAATAAATCAAACCTCTTACTTTAATATCCTCACCTGTTGGGTTAAAGGTATTTACATTTTCTAATAAATTATTATAATGTGATTATGGAGATGAGCAAATGAAAGTTAGAGTAGAAATCGAAGAAAAATTGGAAGAAGATGAAATATTAATTCGTTGCAGCAGATTAGATGAGAGAACTCAAAAGGTTTATGATGCCCTAATGGATATCACAAAGGGTTCCCACCATCTCATGTTGAATAAGGGAAATGTAGAATATTTTATGCCGCTAGAAAATATCTTGTTTTTTGAGACAGCGGAGAACTGTATCAGCGCACATACAGTGAATAATGTATTTGAAACTACATACCGCTTATATGAATTGGAGGAATTACTTCCTGGTTATTTTATGAGAGTTTCAAAATCAACAATATTGAACGTGAATCAAATCTACTCCATTTCACGCAATCTAACTGCTTCAAGTGAAGTTCAGTTTAAAAATACACATAAACAAGTTTATGTCTCCAGATTATATTATAAATCATTAAAATGTAGATTAGAAGAAAAGAGGAATAGTATATGAGAAAAAGAGAAACATACTGGGGCTTTCTATTTATTTTAGCAGCCGCATTAATCTTACTTGGTCAATTTGGTCTATTAAAAGAATTAAATGCATTTTCAATCGTTATTTCGGTATTGTTGGGTGGAATTGCACTTAAGAGTTTAGTGAATATTAACTTTTGGGGCTTTTTATTTCCGATAGCCATTATCTGTATCATATTCAGCAAAGAATGGAATATTGAAAAATTCACGCCATGGCCTGTACTTTTTACCGCCTTCTGCCTTAGTGTAGGACTTTCCTTAATATTTGGTAAATCGCATAATTTTGGAGGGCATTCCCATCACCATTCACATCACGATAGTTCCTTTTCCAAAAATGTAATTGACCATCAAGATGAAGAAACAGTTAAGTGTACTACAAGTTTTGGGGAATGCATTAAATATGTTAATTCTGACGATTTTAAAAGAGCAGATATAAAGTGCTCCTTCGGTGCAACAAAAGTATATTTTGATCACGCTTTAATTCCATCAGGAAAAGCAGATATTTATTTGGACGTATCCTTTGGTGAAGCTAAATTATATATTCCACGTACTTGGAATATCTTTAACGATGTGCACGTATTCTGTGGTGATGCTGGCGTGGCCAGTAAAAATTTGAATCCTGAATCACCTAATGTAACCATTCATGGTAATGTAAGTTTTGGAGATGCAAAAATATATTACGTATAACAGTAATATAGATTGTCATAAATTTTGTACAAAACAGGACATATGCAGTAGTTAAAAGCATATGTCCTGTTTTAGGTTAGTGGATTATAAGTAAAATAATCAAAAAATCATTTTATACTTTCATTCACATTTAAAATATCTTATAATACTATTATATTAAAATATTGGCAATAATGGTAATTGACAAGCTTTTACTATAATACGAAGAAATGGAAAGGTGCTGAGTATACTATGGAAAGAACACTTGTAATTATTAAACCGGAAGCAGTGAAAAAAAAGCTAGTTGGTAGACTAATATCGATATATGAGGATAATCGTTTGGAAATTATTCATGCACACAGAGTGTTAGCTACAAGGGATGTATTAGAAAAACATTATGCAGCGCATATAGGTAAAGATTTTTTCGAGAGTTTAGTAGAATTTATGTCCTCCTCTGAAGTAGAAGTGTTAATTCTGGAAGGTGAGAATGTAGTGGATATTGTCAGAGAGATTAATGGAGCAACGAATCCTGCAAAGGCCAGACCGGGCACAATCCGTTATATGTTTGCTGACAATGTACAAGCCAATGCAGTACATGGTTCAGAGTCCGTTGAAGTGGCTAAAGAGGAAATAGAAATTTGGAGAGATTTAATTCGATTTGAAAGCTAAAAGATTAAAATTTAAGTTAATTATTTGATTCACAATCATAATATTCATAAAAATCCATGCATTTTTACATAGTGCATGGATTTTTTAACATTATAATAATATATTTTTATTGATTAAAGTTTAAAAAATTAACTTTTAAATGCATGAATTTAATGACGCATGAATTTTATTTATATTATATTTATGCATATTCTTTTCCTTGATTTGGAATTATTTTGGTGTTAAACTTGAACAATAATGCAATTCATATTTACCTACAAATTATCTGTGAGCAATAATAAAATCAAGATATATTGGGACTATGTAATAGGTGCATCAAATTATACAATATACCGTTCTAATTCGAAAAACGGAAAATATAAAGCGATAAAAACAGTAACTTCAAATTATTTGATTGATTCTAACTTAAAAAAAGGGAAGACATATTATTACTATGTATAAGCATACTACAAATCTCAAGGTAAAACTATATAGTAACAAATCGAATATTTTGAAATTAGTAGCTAAAACTCCCACAATCCCGAAGTATGTTACGGTAGGCACCAGCAAGGCTGATTTATATAAAATACTAGGGAAACCATATGTCGCTTACCATGCTGAAGGGAGCGATTCTTTTCAGATATACTATGTAAAAGATAGACGTTACCCTAATAATGCCGCGGTCTTTTTCTGTAATAAAATTGCAGATGAATACTATGTTGCCGGATGGGATGGTTTATATAAAGGATTAAAAGTATCCGACGGTAATGAGAAGAATTCAGGAACATTTACTTATGGTTCTTCCATTAATGATGTGAATAAAGCAATGGCAACGCCAAAATGCTTTGAATACAAATACACTTACACATATGAAAATTATGAGGTAAGTGGTCAAAAAATCGAATACATGGATGGTTCCTCGGTTCGTTATGATCTATTTGGCAAAGTGATAGGGTGGGATAATAAAGGCTCATTAAAGGTCACATATGGTGCTTCAAAACCAACATATTCCACTTTATCCCTTGGCTCTACGTTGTCAGAGGTATTGAAAGCTTTAGGTACACCAAGTTCCCTTGGTAGTTGTGACACATTAATGCCAAGAATTATATCGTATTAAAACTTGTTTTAACGGGGTTTGCTTTTGTATTATCAAATATAAAAGCTAGAACCTTATCTTTACATAAATGAATTCTAGGATGTAATAAATGCTCTAATATTTATTAACAAAGAAAAGGAGGGTGATCATAATAGATCCTACTATGATTATTGAAAAAACACCGTTTACCCCTGAAGAAGCGGGGTATATACCCGAGCGTATCGACGCACTGAACACGCATTTTATGAAGCTAGTTGATAGCGGAAAATTACAGGGGGCATCTTATTGTCTCTCAAGAAACAGCAAGGTTTTTGCACTGAATGCAATGGGAAAACTGACGAATATAGAAGGCGATGACAGGCCACTTACCCCTTATTCCCATAATATCGTTTATTCCGTTACAAAACTGTTTTGCGCAGCAGCAATATTTACATTAGTCGAAGATGGCTTTATTACCTTAAACCAGAAGGTCGGAGAGTTCATAGAAGAGTTTAACGTACCACCTTTTAATGAAATTACAATTGCTCATCTGTTGTCACATACCTCAGGTATGAAACCTGATTCAAACTGCTTCGACAATCCTTATGACGTTTATCAGTGGGACTATATTAAACACGATTATGATGGAGGAGAAGAGAACTGGATAAAAAGCTCCTTGAAGGCACCTCCACGCAGTAAGCCTGGGGACGAATGGGCTTATTGTACCTATGGCTTTGCTATTCTTGGTGAGATAATTACCCGTGTCAGTGGAACCTTTGCACATGAATACATTAAACAAAGGTTATTAATTCCTTGCGATATGACTGAATCTGGCTTTAAGGAATGTCTAACAAAGGAGCAGGCCTCAACTTTGTGCATCAAATATGAGCGAGAAAAAGAGCTTGTTCATAATATTATTAATGACGTCATACCTAACAAGGAAACTCTTTTCTGGCAGGGAATCCCAGCTACTGGAAGCGGACTTTATTCCACGTTAGAGGATTTGGTTAAGTTCGGAACGATGCTTATGCAAGGCGGAGTATACAATGGCAGGCAGGTTATGGGCAGAAAGACAATCGAGAAAATGACAGCTCGATATACCTCGAAGGATATTAAAGAATACTGCTATAATGCAGGAGGAGTGGAGCGTGCTTATGCATTAGGACCGGATATCCGCTGTAGCCTGTATTCCCTATATACTGAGGGGACTTATTTCCACGAAGGTGCAGGTGCGTGCTGTCTGATGGTGGATCCCTTTGAAAAAATGGTAGCGGCATGGTTTGTTCCCTATTCGGGTAGTAATTGGTTGTCAGAAGCATTATATAACGCGTCGGCGATTATTTGGTCAGGTGTTAAGTAGTGCGAATTAAAGATGCCTACATACGAAGGTAGTATGTCCTTTTAAAAAACAAATCAAAAATATATTTTGTTGTAATTTTAAAGAATGACAAAAAGAAAAGAACAACTGATTAAATATATTAGTGATAGTTGTTCTTTTTCTTTTTATAACTAATTTCCAAAGTCATACTTATGGTAAAATATAGCATATTTAATTGCTATTACAAAATTATAATGTATAATGTAATTATATAGGAAATACAACTATTTGTTGGTGAATTTTTGAATATACTTAATCTCGCCAAGTACGAAAGGAAGACAATTAACATGACAGTAACAAAACGTATCATTAAAAAAGTAATATCAATTTTGCTTTCAATTTGTCTTGTGTTTTCAATTCTTGTGACTTCTCCAACCTCGCTCACAGTAAAGGCTAATTCTATCTCTGGGGATTATCAGTATTATGTTGACAGTGGTCATGCAACAATTACAAAGTATCTCGGACATGCTTCTAATGTATCCATTCCTTCAAAAATTAGTTCTTACCCAGTTCTATATATCGATAGTTTCGCTTTTGCAGGCTCTAAGTCTATAACAAATTTAATTATTCCAAACAGTGTTACATCCATTAATGATGCTGCTTTTGAAAATTGTACATCGATAGCAAACATTTCAATTCCAAACAGTATTACCCGTATTGGTAGTAGAGCATTCAATGGTTGTTCTTCACTCAAAAGCGTAAAACTTCCGAATAGCATAACTTGCATCGAGACGTCTACATTTGCTTTTTGCTCGTCACTAACTAACATAACAATTCCAAACTCTGTTACAGAACTGCAAAGTGTTGTATTTAATTCTTGCACTTCACTAAAAAGCATTATAATACCTAGTAGTGTAAAAATTATTGGAAATGATGCATTTGAATCTTGCTCGTCTCTTACAAACGTAACAATTCAGTATGGAGTTACAAATATTGATAGTTATGCATTCGAAGGGTGTACATCATTAAAGAATTTGAGTATTCCAAATAGTGTAACCCACATTGGTTCTTCTGCATTTGGGGGCTGCAAATCACTGAACAACGTAACAATTCCCAATAGCATAACAAGTATAAATCAGTGGACATTTGGAGCATGCTCATCACTTAAGAATATTACACTACCAAGCAGCATAAAAAGTATTGGTGATTATGCTTTTTCATTCTCCGGATTAACAAACTTAACTATCCCAAATGGAGTTTCAAACCTTGGACAAGGTGTGTTTTTTAGATGCACATCACTTACAAACGTCTCTATTCCCAAAACGGTAACAAGCATTGGTGACTATGCATTTGCAAATTGCACTGCACTAATTAAATTACCGTATTTGGGTAGTATAACAAAATTAAACGATCATATGTTTGAAGATTGCACATCAATTACAAATGTAGCCATCCCTAATGGTATCAAAAGTATTGGTCAATGGGCATTTTCAGGTGACTATCTTATTAGTAATATTTCAATGCCAACCTCACTGAAAATCATAGACGATTATGCCTTTTACAAGTGTGCCAGCATAAACAACTTAACAATTCCCAATAACGTACAATCAATTGATGATTATGCATTTTATGATTGTTCATCCCTATATAATATCACCATTCCGAACGGTACCGCACTAGGTGAAATTCCTTTTTTTGGTTGCGGATTTACTATACATCCTAAAAACTTAAAACAAATTCAGATTTATAATATCCCTTCGCAAGAATTATTTGCTACTATAAACGGAAATAATCTTGTGTTTAGCCACTTGCCTGTTTCTGCAAAAAATGGTGGAGATGTTACTATATCTGTTGATGGATGTGCTAGTCATACATATACAAACAATACAAATGATAGTCTTACATATACGCTATCCTCAAAGATGGCAGATGGTCAATATAACATTCGTTTTTATGTAACACAGAATTCGCAGACGACTGATTTAGATCAAGACTTTTCTACATTTCATATTTCCGCTTTAAAAGGAACCTTTACTTTTGACTCACTCAATTTTTTACTACCAAATCTTATGATTGCTAAATCAGAAAGAACCGATAAGTATGTACAGGAGTATTTTTTGCAGCCAGATGATATGTGTCAAAGTAATAATGCCAATATTATAAATCTTGCAAATACCATTACGAAAGACAGTTCGTCTAGTTTTGAAAAAGCCAAAGTTATTCATGATTGGGTTGCGAATAATATTTATTATAATTTTGATGAATTAGAAGAAGTTATAGATAATGGTCCGAGTAGCTATGCTGATGATGCTGTAAGTGTATTGACAAATAAACGTTGTGTTTGTTATGGATATGCCAATATCACTTGCGCGTTGCTTAGAGCCGTGGGAATTCCTGCAAAAGTGATCGTTGGTACTGCGTTCTTCAATTCCCATGCATGGGACGAAGCGTTTATTAATGGAAGATGGGTTATTATTGACCCCACTTGGGATAGCAATAACCGATACCAAAATGGAGTATTTGAAACTCAACAACAATGTGGCAGTTATTATTTTGATCCATCTATTGCTTTTTTTTCAATGAGTCATTTTTATCAGCCACTTAGCCCATATATGGAAAAGGATTCTACGATTTTTGACGGAACACTTAAATTTAATTCACAAGGTGGTTCTTTAGTTTCAACATATATAGGCATTGATTATGGTTCAAAAGTAAACGCTCCAAAAGTTCCAACAAAACCTGGATATTCTTTTATAGGTTGGTATACAGAGGCTTATGGCGGTGACAAAATCTCATTTCCCTATAAGCTCACAACCAAAGCCACACTATATGCACACTGGGTTTCATTTAGCAAACAAAATACTACGGGAGTAAAATTAGTAAAGAAAACAATTACAAGCGCTAAAATTTCATGGAACGCAGTTTCAGGTGCAAGTGGATATACTATATATATGGCGAATAAATCCACTAGTAAATACTCCGCACTTACTAGTACATCCAGTCTTTCATATACAAAAACTGAACTTACCAAAGGCAAAACTTATTATTTTAAGGTTGTTGCTTACACTATGGTGAATGGCAAAAAGCTTTACAACAAAAACTCATCTATTGTGAGCATCAAAATGTAATTTTATCTCAACAGATGAGTTTAAGTGTTAAATCATAGTAATAAATAATGGGAAGGAGATATTATGAAATTATTCAAGTATATTAGTATTATAATTGCTGTAATGCTTATTCTGATGGCATGTACTCCTAAAACCAACAGTAAAGTTGAAAATCTTAATGAGCAAATCAAAAGTTTGAAAGAAGAAAATCAAAACTTAAGATATCATATAGAAAGTTTACAAAAGGATAATCTAACCTTGCCTGACCAGCAACAAGAGTCGCTTGATATATTAAATTGTCTCCAAAACATTTATGATTGCACACCGGTATCTTATAGTCACCGTTTTATTAAAGAGGATACCGAACTATGTGCATTACCTGATTCTAGGGTCAAGCCACTTAATACGATTAAAAAAGGTACCTACTTAGAAATTCTAGCGGCCGCCGATATTCCTGTCGGTGACAAATTAACTAGATGGTTATTTATACACACCTATTATGGAGATGCTCCAAGCGCTAGTTTAGGATGGATTAAAGAATCCGCAACCACAGCACTTACTTCCCAAAACCAGAAACTTGTAACGTATCCGCTAAGAATCAAACCCGAAACTATTAACCTCGATAATCAAAGAAAACTTAGTGATGTAGAACTTAATAATGACTACTGGCTAGATTCTTACGAAGGTGATAATGCTCATATTTATGGAGGCGGTGGAGCAAATTTTATCATTCCACGTGATAGGATTATCTATCCTGATGTTCCCAAAGACAATTAAGAATCACGACAAATCGTTATCCGGCTTTTCCCTTAACTTTACAACCTTAGCAGCACTACGGCGGCGATCATCTTCGATTGCGGCGTAGTGCTTTTTTGTCGTATTAACATCCTTATGGCCTAATACATCCGCAACGAGATAGATGTCCCCGGTTTCGCGGTATAGACTGGTGCCATAGGTGCTGCGAAGCTTATGTGGGGTGATCTTCTTTAGCTTTGTCACCACAGAAGAATATTTTTTAACTAGGTTCTCGACTGATCGGACATTAATACGTTTTGACTGCATGGAAAGAAAGAGGGCGTTGATATGGCCTTCATAGGGTATTATTTTATTACGTTGCTCCAGGTAATCAAGCAGTGCTTGCCTTACTTCCTCTCCAAAATAAACTACTACTTCATAACCACCTTTTCTTGTGATTTTTATCCCGTTATTATCAAAATCCACATCATTAATATCAAGTCCCACACATTCAGATACACGGATTCCCGTGCCAAGTAGGAGAGTCATTAATGCCAGATCGCGAACCTTTGTTTTCTCATGATATTTTTGTTGCTTCTTTGTCATGTTTTCCGCTGATTCAACTTCATCTAGAAGCTTCGCTACCTCATCAATTTCCAATCTGATAATCGCCTTATCATGAAGCTTTGGTACACTAATTAAGGAAGCAGGATTTGTTGTGATCATTTCTTTCTTATAATAATAGTTATAGAAGCTACGCAGAGAAACTAACTTACGTTTTTTACCATTCTCAGTATTTAATCGTTCCATATCCTCTGATTTGTAATAGCTTAAGTATTCTAGGTATTCTTCCAAATCAATTGCCTTAATCTGATCCAATATCTCCATGTTGATTTCTTGAATGCGAGTGTTCTTTAGTAAGGGATTTGATTTTAATAAAAATTCAAAAAATATTCTCAAATCATACGCGTAAGCAATTCTAGTCAGTGAGGAGGTAGTGGGTTCAATTCCTCGAAAGAAATGCTTGCAAAAACGTGGCAATTCCTCTAACAGATTACGAAGTCGCTCTGTGTTATCTATATTTAACTGATCATGATAATTTTTTTCTGACATTGTTTCCCTCCAACTTGTACCTGTTTTATCTTAATCGTATTAGATATTAATCATTCAACTTTTATATCTTCATTTAGCTTCAACATGACAAGCTAGTTTTTTTGATAAGTAACAAATACTACGATATTAATGATAGTGTCAACGCTATAAAATATAAAATATAAAATATAAAATATAAAATATAAAATATAAAATATAAAATATAAAATATAGTTCAATTATATAGCCGAACAATAAATATAGTCAAACAATTAATAACATCACATATTTATATCAATTTTAGTTTACATAAAAATATTATGTATCAAGTATCAGTGTAATTCTGTTTCTGATACAGATTCTTTTTCTTAATCTATTTATTTATAATTATTTTTTTCACCGCATTTTAAATCTACTTAATCTTCAGAGGATAGCATTAAATTATTGCTCCTTTAATTCAAGATATTTGCGATAAGAGAGCAAGAGTGACTTATTCCTACAAACAAATGCAAATACGCTATATTTTTTCTACAACTGTATGATTGTTCAAAATTCAATGCTAAGGCGAGTTGCAACAACCATTACTTCAGCCGTCTGCAACTACCGGATTCTCAGACTTATGCGACTACCAACTTCTCAGCCCTCTGTACTACCAAATTCTTCTACCTATATCAGCAGGTACCTATCGCCTTCATTTATAGCATTCACATAACCAAAATATATAATCACCGCTGATAATCAACATAACGCCTAACGATAATTCATATTATTACATTCTACAGCACTGGAATCGATACTATTTATTATGTAATATTTCAAATATTATTTATACGACAGCACTCGATTAATATTCTATAATTATAGAATATACATCAGTATTCGACTACATTCATTCTACAATGGTAGCACTTACATAAAATGGTCTTTTTAAATACATTATTCGCCATAATTATTATTAAATAGTATTGAATATAATCAAATATTTTTCAATTTTTTGGTGAAATTGTTCATATGACACATTTTTAACACGAATTAACATTATTGTAATATATACAAGAATGCACAGTAGGAAAGGAGTTCACACAATAATGATAAAAGAATTTATAACGTTCTTTATAAACACATCTAACCTGATAAACCAAAGGGTAATTAATAAGCTTGGTCTTATCCTTATAACTGCCTTTATAATTACAGGAATATCAGCAACAAGTGCAGAAGCCGCATCCGGAATTAAAATATATAATTATAATACAAAGCATACGACTACATATACTGGTAAGCAAGTGAAAGTAACCTGTAACGGATCAACAATTAGCAAAACTTCAACTCCTGGTATTCTTATCAATGGTGTGTCTATGCAACCATATGACGATATATTTAAGAACTCTAGAATTGCAGCAGATTGTTCCTATGACAGCAAAAAAGGGACAATTACAATTTCAAAATATAACACAAAGATTGTAATGAAGATTGGAAGTAAAATTGCAAGTGTTAACGGAAAATCTTTTACACTAGCCGTTGCACCGATAAAAATTAAGTATGTGGCAGCGAACCAGGATAAAGTACTTGTCCCTTCAGGCTTTATATCACGTACACTCGGGCTTGGTTATACTTGGTACAGTGATAAGAGTACCGTAGCTATCGTAAAATCAACCATATTAATATCAATCAATAACGGTTTAAAATACGAATATTCCGGAGCTCAAGTTAATACAACGATTGACAACAAGAAAGTTAATCTTACTACAATGCCCAATATTATATCCAATGGCACTGCGATGCTTAGAGCAGTAGCAGTTTTTGCAGATTCTTCAATTGACGCAAAGTATAGTTTTGAATCGAAAACCAAGCAAATCACTATAACCAAAGGGAAACAAATTTTAAAGATGACAATTGGAAGTAAGACGTTTTATTTAAATAATGTCAAGAAATCACTACCTACTGCTCCGATACTATTAACAAATCATGAAACAAATTGCACTTATGTTATGGTTCCTGGCAGCTTTACCGCTACCAGTCTTGGTTACAAATATCATTGGGATAATAAAACAAGAACCTCTGAAATTGCTTCCAAATCAACTCAAGGCGACCCCGAACTAGGTGATTCTGGAGATATTACAGACACTGGAGTTATATTGAATGAATGGATAGCCAAAGAGAAGAATTATGAAGTTACTACTGGTGTTCATTCTTTATCTTCAAATATTTCTTCTTCCACAAAGGTAGGTATGCTTAACAATATTTATATTGATAAAAAGGATGTGAAACCGAATCGCGAAACTTTTATCTTTGCAACTTCAACTACATTTGGTAAGATCACTTCCTCTAATAACGGTAAAAGGATAACAATCCAAGCGTATAATACCAAATCTTCTAATAAAACCGAACATTTTAAAGAAGATGATAGTAAGTTATTAAGTAATATCAAAACCACTAACAAATCAGCGAACTCTAGTACAACCATAGAGCTGAATTTACGTCAAGAGTATTACCAATATGATGTATCATTTTCAGCAAATAAAAAGCTGTTGTTGGTTACTGTTTATACCAATTCTATAATTTCGGCACTCATTGGTAGTAACGATGAGGGAGAGTACCTGGTTATGAATGGGGTAAATATCCTCCATGCTTCTGTTTCCGAATCAGACAATAAAATCACAATTGAATTCCCTGATTGTGTAAGTGGTATTGGTGATATATTAGAAGAAGTAAAGAGCGCAAAATACATCAAAAAAATTTATTCTGTTTCAACTGCAGACAAGACAAAGATCTTTCTTGATATGAAGGAAGGATATGTATATTCAACAAAACAAGTCGGAAAACAGTTTCAACTTATTATACAAGCTTCCTCCATCCCTTTCGTGAAAGACAAATCCAAATATGAAATTGTAATTCCTCTCTCAAGTGGAATAAATTCCTTAATGATTTCAGATGAGGATTTCTATTATAAAAATTATTTTGTCATTCGGATACAAGGGGATAATAAGAATTATTATAAAAACCATGCTATAACAGAAAATTCTAAGAACGTAACCTCGGTCACAACCAGCCTAAACGGCAGTGGCGATACTGAATTTAAAATCAATACCACCAAGATTCAAGGATACGAATTGGCAATTGACAGCAAAAACTTGTATATTAATGTGGGTAATCCGAAAGAAATCTATAAAAATATTGTGGTTTTAGACCCTGGACACGGGGGCAGTGCAGTAGGCGCAAAAAATAAAGGATATTATGAAAAGGATATTAATTTTAAAATTCTCTACACGGTTGGTAAAAAATATTTTAATCAAGATCCTTTGGCATTAAAAGTTTATTATACCAGAACATCTGATTTTGATATCTCGTTAGAAGATCGAGCAGCTTTTGCCAGCAAAGTCGGTGCAGACTTATTCGTCAGCTTACATATGAATTCCGCAGCTAATGCACCCAATGCGAAAGGCACCGAAGTGTTCTATTCCGCGCACAATAATGATCCAAACAAAGCTGGTTTGACTAGCAAGACACTTGCCTCTTCGTTGGTTAATAATCTAGCGAAAGCACTTGGTTCATCCAATCGTGGCGTGAAGGAAGATGGTTTTTTAGTAATCAAGAGAAATACGGTGCCTGCTGTATTAATTGAGCTAGGATTTATATCTAATACAACCGACTTATCCATGATGACTAATACGAAAAAACAGGAAACAGCGGCACAAACCATTTATAAAACTTTACTAGATGTTTTTGAGAAATATCCCAGTTAAAAAAATTGCGAATAACCCTTCCTACTCAATCGTGACAGGAGTTCCAACCTGAACTAAATTGTTTAATTCAATTACATCATTGTTGTACATACGAATACAGCCGTGGGAGATGTCTTTTCCGATTGAGCTTGGATTATTAGTACCATGTATACCATATCCACCGGCAGGGATATTTAACCCCATCCATCTTACGCCGAAGGGTCCTCCGGGATTAAGTGCTTTATTAATAATTTTATAATGACCGGTTGGTGTTGGAGTAGATGGTTTTCCGACAGCAACCGGATATTTTTTTACCAATTCACCATTCTTATATAAAGATAAGGTATGTGACGCTTTATTAATTATAATAGAATAAGGGTTCATGAAATCACCAGAGAATATTTATTATTATAATATGGGTGTTTATTACAAAGGTGAACTCTCTATCCCTTCTAAACATTACCTGTGAAAGTCATATACAATAATAATGCATTCGCAGCAATGATTACAGTTGATATAATCCAACCGGTAACATTGGTTATCCTTTTATTTTTCAAAGCCCCCATTAAATCTTTACGATTTGTAATAATAAGCATTGGGATAATCGCAGCCGGAAGTAGAAAGCTTAAGGTAACTTGACTAAAGACAAGTGCTTGAATTGGATTTACTCCTATTAGAATGATTATCATTGCTGGTAACATCGTAATAAGTCGGGTTACATTATCATTTATTTTAAGGCCTACAAATCCTTGCATGATTGTCTGACCTGCCATTGTTCCTACAGCAGATGAGGATAGACCGGAAGAAATCAAAGCAATTGCAAACGCTCCACTTGAAGCAGCTCCAAGTAGTGGAGTTAATGTTTCTTTTGCCTGCTCTATCGAAGTGATTGCTAACCCATTTTTAAAAAAAACAGCGGCAGATACAATTACCATGGATGCATTAATAATGAATGCGATATTCATTGCAATAATGATATCAAGTCGTTCCATTCTTAGATGTTTTTTCTTCTGTTCAATCGATAATCCTACATTTCTCTGTTGAACGAGGGAGGAATGGAGATAGATTACATGCGGCATTACTGTGGCACCAAGCATGCCAACCGCAATTAACAATGCTTCACCATTCGGTAGTGAGGGCAGCAACGCATGAAGTCCTACTTGTGACCAATCCGGCTTTGATAATAATAATTCGAGTGAATAGGCAATACAAATCACTGCAACCAAAATAGAAATGATGATTTCTACAACACGTTGACCATATTTACCCACATATACAATGATAAAGGTTAGAATTGCTGTTATCATTCCAGCATAAATGATTGGAATATGAAACAGCATATAAATTCCTAAGGTACCACCGAGAAATTCTGCAAGATTTGTTGCCATGGCGCCAAACTCTGCGACAATCCAAAAGCACCAATTAGTTCGTTTAGAAAATACTTTGCCACACATTGTTGGCAAGGAATGACCGGTAGCAATCCCCAACTTTGCCGATAATGTCTGCAAAAAAATAGCCATGAGATTACTCCATAAGATAACCCAGATTAAAGTATAATTAAATTTAGAACCACCACTGATATTAGTAGCAAAATTACCTGGATCAATGTAGGCTACACTAACAATAAATGCAGGACCTAGAAATTTTACTAATGATTGAAGCTTATTAAAAGAACCTAAATTTTGAATGTTCTTTCTTTTTTGAATTAAAATTTCTTCTGGGATAGGGCAGATTGGTTGAGCATAATTCTCATCAAGCATAGATACGCACCTCTTCAATTTCATATTATGTAAATTATGTACGTTAAGATTTAGCCCAGCCTAAATCACGTTTCTAACTCACAATATGACAGAAAGGTTATATTTGTTACATAATTAATAAATAAAATCGGTTTCTATTTGCCGTTACTAACCAATATGATAATTTGAAAACTGAGTATATTTATCTAAAATATCAGGATTCGTTTCTACAAATTGATTGAATAAATTAAAACGTTGTAATGTGGAAGCCGAGATATTATGTTCGATTAACTCAGTTTCAATTAGCAAATTTTCCTTCACGTCAAGGTTTTTTAAAAATTGTTCAATAATTTCATGTCGTTGCAATAGAAATTTGCCGATTTCTTTCCCACTCTCTGTCAATTTTATAATTCCATGCTTTTTATAATCCAATAAATCAATGCCGCTTAGCTTTTGCACCATATTCGTAGCAGACGGAGCTGAAACATTTAGCAATTCGGATAGAGTAGTAATGCGTAAGAAGCCTTCTCCCAAACTATTACGATAGATCATCTCTAAATAATCTTCCATGGCCGGTGTTAGTAGCTTCCTGTTTTGTTCCATTAATTGATAACCTCTGACTGTATGAAATTTTGAAGCATCCTCCATGTTATCGCTCCTTCATAATCTGCAATAATAATGCTTTCTATATTTATATTCAGCGCTCCATATTATATATGTAAATCTTCACTCTTATAATTATTAGATACCTTGTCCTACATAATTACTTTCGTAAAAAAATCTCGGAGAGAAGTAAATTGCTTTAATGACACAATTTATTTTTCTCCGAGAATTCAATAAATTATATTTGGCCGAGGTGTCATAAGTCATCCAAATAGTAAATGCACGAAAAACAACTTATGAAACTCTGCCCATATTTTCTATCATTTCATCCCTCTAGCAATTTTCATTTTTTCTTAGTTGTTTTCTTTTTTAAAAAACCATCCCAAAACTCTTTAAACTTCTTATCATTCTTTCTTGCTTCTTCAATCTTTTTATTTACTTCTTTGATAATTTTAACAACGTCAGCGTCTTTAATTCTATCATGATAATATTGCTCAGTCTTCACATCATATTTGCCAGAAAATATCTTTACTTTACCGGAAGTATCTTTGACAATATAAAACTCATCTAAAGCAGAAGCGGTAGTTTTAATATTATAAAATTTAATACTATGTGACACGAATACAATATACTCATTATCCCTGTAGCTTTTCTTTACGTAACATTTGATATTGCGATACCCTTCAATAAACATGATATCCTTTTTCATTGTAGCCTTTGATTCAACTTGTTTAGGATCTGATAACAGAGTTTTCATCGTTTTATCGTCACATTTTAACTTAGCATTATAATATTGGATAATTAGTGCCGTGATATCTTCATATCCATTTTTTTCAAAATTATAAACAGGCATCCTAGTGGGTAGTGCAGTAATAGAGGGCGACTGGCTAACGTGATTATCTTTATTATCATTTGAATTATTGTTAGGTTTGGATCCATCATCTGAAACGATATTTGCACTTTCTCTTGAATCTTCTCTAGAAGCAAATCCCGGCAAGATGGATAAGGTTAACATACCCATGCCTAATGTGCTTAATAAGGATAATAAGATTGCTTTTTTATATCTTAAATTCATCTTCAGACCTCCGAGAGCTATATTTAAACATGGAATTATGTAATATAAATATATTACCAAATTTATCCAATTCAAGCAACATAATATTAACTTAATTAACAACACCATATATAATTAAATTTCTTCACCATTATCATATTTCGACATATAATATCAGTATAAATTTACCATATTAATATACCTCGGAGGTATTATATGCAATTATCATTTAGAAATTTTTTATTATTTCTATTGAAACGTTCACTTATAATTTCCATCAGTACAATCATGGTAATGTGTATTTTCTATAGCATAAGTAAATATCTAATTCCTCCATCATACACCGCTACCGCTCAATTATTTGTGAACAATCAACAATCCATAAAGCCTTCCGATATTAGTGCATTAGAATATTCTCAAAAAATTGTAAACACTTACATTTGTTTTTTAAATACCAATGCATTTTATAATAATGTTATAGACGAGAGTGGACTTCCATATACATCGATGCAATTAAATAAATGCACTTCAATTGTAGTTTTAAATAATACTGAAATTTTTCAAATCAGTGTAACAACAAATAGTGCTAATGATTCCTACAAACTAGTATATACTATGGAAAATTTGGCCCCTGAATTTATTAACCATATTAAAAATTCATCTGATTTGTTACTATTAGATCCAGTTATCTATAACCCCATTCCCTCATCTCCAAATATTTATCAATTTTCTTGTTTAGGAGCCCTTATCGGTTGTTCCTTATCCCTTGGTTTTATTTTACTCTGGCAAAAATACGTTTCAATCAAATCATTTGAGTGAAACAGGTACATAAATACTCAATTCCGAATATATTGAACTAAGAATAATCATAAAACGACATATATCAACGTTCTAATATATGGAGATTTTGTATAATTATATGCTTACAAAAGTTTTTAGGGGGGACAGTACATGTTTCGTATGTACCGAAAGGTGATTTTGTTCTTACTGGATATCAGCATTATTATGATAACGATTAATTTCTTATATCTTGTTATGATTAAAATATATCAAGTAAATGACATTGATTTTATAAATTTTGTACCACATATTGTTATATTTACACTTTGTGAAGTATTTACACAGAAATTATTAAAGACTTATCATTGTATTTGGAGGTACGCGCGAACGAGAGAATATCTAAGAATGCTTGCGGGTGGCGGATTAGGATATTTGATTTATTTATTGGTTGATTACGGAATACTCCATAGCTTTATTCCAGTGCTATGTTCATTATTCGTACTAACAATCTCATTGTTTGGAATGCTCTTAATGAGACTGTGTTACCGTCAATATATAAGCTATAAGCATAAGGACCCCAGAGCAAACGTGTTACCAATCGTAATTATCGGAGCCGGCGAAGCTGGTGTATTGTTGTATGAAGAGATTCAAAGCAATCCAAACAGCAATTACAAGGTAGTATTTTTTATTGATGATGATATTCATAAAATCGGAAAGAGAATCCATGGCATTGAAGTAAAAGGACCTATAATGGATTTGGAAAAGCTAATTCAAAATATTACAGTGAAAGAAATTATAATAGCGATTCCTTCCATGATTGCAAACAAAAGAAAAGAGATCTTAAATTTATGTTCTAAGCAACCATACAGAGTGCAAATCTTGCCAAATACGTTGGCAATATTACAGGGAGAAGAGGATGAACATCTTCTTAAAAGTGTAAGAGATATCGACATAGAAGAGCTTCTTGGTAGAGACCCTGTTTCATTAATCAGTGAAGAAATCAACCATTTTTTATCTGGTAAAGTTGTAATGGTAACCGGCGGGGGAGGTTCCATTGGATCTGAGCTATGCCGACAAATTGCAAAAGCATCGGTAAATAAATTAATTATTTTGGATAACTACGAAAACAATGCTTATGACATCCAACAGGAATTAAAACAACTCTATGGAGACCAATTAAATATAATAATTGAAATTGCATCCGTAAGAGATAAATCAAAAGTAAATTTATTAATGGAACGCCATCGGCCGAACATTATTTTTCATGCGGCGGCTCATAAACATGTCCCTTTGATGGAAGATTGCCCTGAGGAAGCTATTTTAAATAATATATTTGGAACCTATCATATGGTTCAAGCCGCTGATAAGTATAAAGTCGATAAATTTGTTCTCATTTCAACGGACAAAGCGGTCAATCCAACTAATATAATGGGCGCAAGTAAGCGCTTTTGTGAAATAATTTTACAGAGCATGAAAGAGAGAAGCAAAACCGAATATGTAGCTGTGCGGTTTGGAAACGTTCTAGGCTCAAATGGTTCTGTAATTCCTTTATTTCAAAAACAAATAGCTCAAGGTGGGCCAATTACAATTACCGATAAGCGTATTGTTCGATTTTTTATGACCATCAGCGAGGCTTCACAGCTGGTATTGCAGGCTGGAGCTATGGCAAACAGTTCTGAAATATATGTACTTGATATGGGAGAACCCGTGAAAATTCTGGATCTGGCAGAGAACTTAATTCGTCTGTCCGGTCATGTCCCATATAAAGATATTCCAATTATTGAAACTGGTTTACGTCCTGGAGAAAAGCTATATGAGGAGTTGCTCACAAAGAGCAAGGAATTAATTGCTACACAGAACAATAAAATTTTTATCGAGCGACAGGACAATATAACGATGGAGGAGCTAATGTATAATCTAAAATTATTATCATTAGCCCTTAAAACGAAAGATTGTTCAGTGATGAAAAATACAATGAAGGCAGTTGTGTCAACATATAAAGATCCCGAAGAGGTTAATGATGCTACAATAAAATAGGAGAGAAGCAATGGAGAAAAAAATATATCTATCTTCCCCGCATATGAGTGAGGAAGGATATGAGATGCAATATATTCAGGAAGCTTTCTCATCAAATTGGATTGCTCCTCTTGGTAATAACGTAACGGAATTTGAAAATGAAATTACTTCGCTGATCGGTGTGAAAGCCGCAGCCGCTTTGAATTCTGGAACTGCTGCCATTCACATGGCCTTAAAGGCAGCTGATGTAGGTGAGCGTGATGTTGTATTTTGTCAAACTCTCACCTTTTCCGCTACTGCAAACCCGATTATCTATCAGAAGGCAATCCCTGTTTTCATAGATAGCGAATATTATACTTGGAATATGGATCCAAACCTATTAATTGAAGCATTTGAAAAATATCAAAAAAAGGGAATAAAACCGAAGGCTGTAATCGTGGTTCATTTGTACGGAATTCCTGCTGATATCGAGGCAATCCGCGCTATATGCGAACATTATAACACCACTTTAATTGAAGATGCAGCTGAAAGTCTTGGTAGCCTATATAAAGGAAAATATACTGGAACTTATGGGGCATATGGAGTGTTTTCTTTTAATGGCAATAAGATTATCACCACTTCAGGTGGTGGTATGTTAATTTCAAACAAAGTGGAACGCATTCAAAAAGTAAAGTTTTGGGTAACTCAATCCAGAGATCCCGCTAAACATTATGAGCATAGTGAGCTTGGATACAACTACCGCATGAGTAATATCGTTGCCGGAATTGGACGAGGACAATTAAAGGTTTTATCACAAAGAATTGATAAAAAAAAGCATATTTATGATTATTATAAAAATAATTTTCATGAACTATACGAAATCAATATGATGCCCAATAATGAATGGACCAATCAAAATTGTTGGCTATCTTGCATTACATTAAAAGGGACAATCACCCCAGCGGATGTTATGGAAGCGTTGGCAAAAAATGAAATTGAGTGTAGACCAATCTGGAAACCGATGCATCTCCAGCCGTATTATAAAGGATATGATTATATTGGTAATGGAGTTTCTGACGACATCTTTCATCGTGGACTTTGTCTGCCAAGTGATACAAAGATGACTGATAAGGATCTAGAACGAATTGTGAATATAATCAAACAATGCATCGAATGTAGGAGAGTATAAATATGTATCGAAACTATATTAAACGTATTTTTGACATTATGGGTGCATCAATCGCCCTAGTGATATTGTTTCCTATTTTTCTACTATTAGCGATATTAATAAGAGCAAAACTTGGTTCTCCGATATTATTTCGTCAAAAAAGACCGGGATATAAAGAAAGAATTTTTACATTGTATAAACTTAGAACAATGACCAATCAATGTAATCCAGATGGTTCCCTATTACCCGATTCAGAGCGAATTACAAAGTTTGGACTCTTTTTACGGTGCACTTCTCTTGATGAACTTCCGGAGCTAATTAATATTATCAAAGGTGATATGAGTTTTATCGGTCCAAGGCCGTTGCTTGTCAAGTACCTACCTCTTTACAGTGAGCAACAACGGCAAAGACATAAGGTCAGACCGGGTCTATCTGGCTTGGCTCAAGTAAAGGGACGAAATCATTTAAGTTGGGATGAAAAATTTGCATTGGATCTCGAATATATCAAAAATATATCCATATGGTTGGATATAAAGATATTCCTACTTACCATTCTTAAGGTATGTGGTCGAAAGGGAATTCATTCACAATCGTCGATTACAATGGATGAGTTTATTGGGAATAATACTGATATATCACCCCCTAAGCTGTAAACATCAGTCACCTCTACTATTGTTAGTGAACATCTGCTATATGACTCTTACAATCGCTAGCGCTATCAGTATAAAACCGCTTAACCAGGATAGTTTAAACGGTACTTTTTCACTTAACTTATTGCCTAGAATTTCCCCACACTTGATAGCTGCAGTACTTAACAATAGAGAAGCAAGGATGACTGCTATTATATTTACATTACCAAGGGCAGCACCGACACCTGCTGCCAGGCTATCTATGGATAAAGCAATACCGAGTGATAACGCTTCTTGGGGTGATAGAACTTTTGATTCATCGATATCAGCTTCCTTCGGATCTGCATAGATATTCAGAATAAAATTGAGATTGTGCATACTGAATTTGAATTGTTTATTAATCAGAGTATATTTATCTATGAGGGCTTTAATGATATTATCTAAGAGTTTCATGATTCCCAGAAAGAATAGAATAGTAAAGGATATTCCTTTTAATAGCTCTGGCGCTAAGAAGGGTTTAAGAAAAGCTCCAACAAGTAATGATATGCCCAGTATTCCAGTACACATAAGTGCAATTACAACAACTGAGACAAATGGAATTTTAATCTTATTACTTCCATAAGCTAGGCTTGCAATCAGCGCATCCGTGGAAAGTGCTGTTACAAATAGTGTAGATTCTATAATAATAAAAATAGGATGATTCATCTTTACTTACCATATACCTTAGTCGCAACATCAAAATATCATATGTATCATGATTGTTTAAAGTTCCCAATTTCATAATTGATTACTACATACCTACAAGAACTACTTTAAGTAAAGAATACCAGATTCCTACAAACAAACCACAACCGAATGAATATCGGATTCTGTCCCTAAGAACTAGAACAATATTTCAGTTCAATCATATTCTAGAATTAGAAGAACCTTTTAGGAGGATACCATGGTCATATCTCCTGATTTAGACATCTTACAATATAAAACATTACGGGGTGTAAAATATTTTGAACTTGTTGCTGAAGAAGTGAAGCAAGAGCTTCTTCCCGGTTTATTTATTAAAGCGTGGGGTTATAACGGTTCAACTCCAGGACCTACCATTATAGTAAATCCTGGGGATAATGTTAACATCCGTGTTTATAATAATCTTAAACAAGCAACCAGCGTCCATTGGCACGGGCTAGATGTTCCTAATTTGATGGATGGGGTTCCATACATTGAACCTTCCCCTAAAATCGAACCCGGAAGTTATTTTGATTACCACTTTAAAATCAACAATCCTCCCGGAACGCATATGTATCATTCTCATTTTTTATCTTGCAATCAAATAATGATGGGATTAATGGGTGGATTTATCATACAAAAACCGTTTGACAAAATAGATAAAGACTTTTTCTTAATGCTTCAGGAATTCAAGGTTGAAAATATACCTCCTTATACCGTAGGAGAGGGGGTATATTCAATTGACCCATCCTCCCATAATTTTAACTTTTTTACCATGAACGGTAAATGTTTCCCCAATGTTACCCCTTTAACTGTAAAATATGGTGAACAGGTCAGAGTACGTTTTGCCAATGCTATGATGAATTCTCACCCCATTCATTTACATGGACATCAATTTCAAATAACAGCCGCAGACGGCAATGATCTATCTACCTATAATAGCATGAGAAAGAATACAATTTTGATCTCATCAGGCGAAACCTGGGATATAGAATTTAATGCATATAATCTTGGAACATGGCCATTACATTGCCATATACCACATCATATGACGAATAATATGACAGAAGGTAATGGGGGAATGTTAACAACAGTACATTACGAATAAAGAAACATTATTTATAAAACAACTCAAGCATTTCTTTGGAATGTTGTTATTAACTTAATTTCTATTAATATAATAGAATAAGAATAATTATGTTGAGGGCAGCATGACATCTGATATGAACAATATGATTTACAGTAATGACTTTGCCGATTTTTTAATAGAATATAATGGCGATCCAACTGTATTAGAACCATTTGCTCAGTATGGATATTTTATTGTAAATTTCTACTTTGCTATCGTTCATCTTCCAGTTAGCGTTATGACGGAGGACGTAATTTCAAAAATGGGTTATAGTGCAATACCTTCCTTATTAGGGCTAACTGTTGACAAAAATCTGGAAGCCTCGGGGATTATTCGAATACGTAATGTGCCAAATTTTAATTTAAAAGGAAATGGCGTATTAATCGGTATCGCTGATACCGGTATTGATTATACGAATCCAGTATTTCAATATGCTGATAAGACTACAAGAATTGCAACCATCTGGGATCAGACCATCATGAATAATAATCCCAATAACATAGTACACTACGGAACTGTCTATTCCAAAGAACAGATTAACTTAGCTTTACAAAATCCAGATCCCTACAGTGTTGTTCCGAGTAGGGATGATATCGGCCATGGTACAATGGTTGCCGGTATATCAGCAGGTAATGAAGTGCCCGCAAGTAATTTTTATGGTGTTGCACCTGAGTCAGAGTTGGTTATCGTAAAACTCAAACAATCCAAACCTTATTTAAAGGAGTTCTTTCGTGTTCCGGAACACGCCATCTCTTATCAGGAAAATGATATGTTTATCGGTTTTCAATACTTATTAAATTATGCCGCTGCTGTGAATAAGCCAATTGTAATATGTATTGCAATTGATACTTCTCAATATGCACATGATGGGAGAGGAGGAACGAGTAGTTGGTTATCTTTACAATCCAGTCTACCAGGTGTTGCGATGGTAATCACTGTCGGCAATGAAGGAAACGCCCGAAGGCATTTTTTTGGTACTATCAATGAAGATATAGGTTACGAAACAATAGAATTAAATGTTGCCCCAAACGAAAGCGGCATTTCCATGGAAATATGGGGAACGTCACCTAATTTTTTCAGTTTGGATATCACCTCACCATCCGGAGAATATATACCAAAAATTGATATCCGCCTAAATGAAACAAGAGAAGTTACTTTCATATTCGAGCCAACAATTATTTTCGTTGATTACCAACTAGTAGAATCGCAAAGCGGTGATCAGTTAATCCTACTTCGTTTTTCTAGACCGGCGCAAGGAATATGGAAGTTCAAAGTATATGGTCGTGGCATCTCTCCAATGACCTTTAATTCTTGGTTGCCGATGAATGACTGGATTTTACCTGATACCTATTTTATTCGCTCCAATCCCAATATCTCACTACTTTCTCTTGGTTGTGCAAACACCCCTATCACAGCTACCGCTTATAATGCAGAAGATGAAAGTCTATATATCAACGCTGGAAGAGGATATACACGTATTCAATTAATCAAGCCAGAGATCGCCGCACCCGGTGTGAATGTTTTAAGTCCTGACTTGCAGAAGGGTTTTGTTGAAGTAACTGGTTCAAGTGCTGCCGCTGCGCATGCAGCGGGTGTAGCCGCAATTATATTTGAATGGGGCATTGTAAATAACAATTATCCCAAAATGTCATGTCAAGACATCAAAATATTCATGATTCGTGGTGCTCGAAGGAAACCCGATCTAGTATATCCTAATCCAGATTGGGGGTATGGTATTCTGGATGCTTATAACCTATTCGATCGAATTAGAAGTGGCGGCTAATTATTTCATAAAATATTTTGATTGGGGATGAACCAAATTGACTTCGGAAAACCGGTTTAAGATAGTCAGTAATGATTATTTCGATTTAGTCCTTATCTATAACGGGAATCCTGAATCTCTACGACAATTTGAAAAATATTCTGTTCAGATTATGAACGTAACTTATGCTGTCATCTACCTTCCTATTGCACAAGTTACCCCTCGTCTAATGACAGAGTATGGATATAATGCGATTCCAAAATGTTATTCATTAACAAATGCACAAAGTTTAGACGAATCAGGAATCACAAGATTGCGAGGTACTCCTGCGCTTAATCTACGCGGAAGCGGCGTAATTATAGGTATCATCGATACCGGTATCGATTATACGAATTCCGTTTTTCTTAAATCAGATAGAACCACAAAGATATTAGCTATATGGGATCAAACGATTGATAGTGTGGATCAATATCCGAAACTATATTACCCTGCATATTATGGTACAGAATATACAGCAGAACAGATTAATCAGGCCTTGAAAAGTCCTAATCCCCTTGAGATAGTACCTTCTGTAGACGAAAATGGGCATGGTACCAAATTAGCTGGAATTGCTGCTGGCTCAGAAAATAGAGAGAACAATTTTAGTGGTGTAGCTCCGGATGCCGATCTGCTCATTGTAAAATTGAAACAAGCTAAGAATAATCTAAGGGATTATTTCTCCATACCACCGAATGAACCATGTTTTCAAGAAAATGATTTGATTTGGGGTATTCAATATTTAGTTGAGACCGCAAGAAAACTAAAACGCCCCTTATCCATCTGTATTGGTATAGGCACCTCACAAGGAGCTCATAACAATGCGGGAAATCTGAATAATGTAGTTTCTGTTGTGGGCGATTTCCCAGGTACTTCCATATGTGCTTCAGCTGGGAATGAAGGGAATGCCAGAAGACATTTTTATAGTGCACTTGATCCAAATTCTCCCCCCGTACCAATTGAATTAAATGTTGCTGAGAACGAGAGTGGTTTTTCCTTAGAAATATGGGGTGATCCTCCAATGTTATATGCGATCGATATCCTTTCTCCAACTGGTGAATATGTGCCAACCATATTTGGCAAGCTCGAAGAGACACGAACCATTCGTTTTATTTTTGAACAAACAATTATATACCTTGATTATATTTTAATAGAAGAAGAGACTGGGAAACAAGTGATACTACTGCGTTTTAAAAATCCCACAACTGGAGCGTGGCGATTTCAAATAACCGGTAGAGGTGATTTGACTGGAGCAATTCATGCATGGCTTCCCTCCGGTAACTTCATATCACAGGAAACCTATTTTATAAGATCCAATCCCTATACCACCATTACTTCACCAGGTAATAGTTATGTACCAATGACATTAGTAGCTTATAACCAGAGTAATGGATCCCTTTATTTGAATTCAAGTAAGGGGTATTCTACTTCCAACATATTAAACCCCGATCTAGCCGCACCTGGCGTTAATATTCAGTGTCCAGGTCCAAATAATACCTTTACTACACTAACAGGAACCAGTGCTTCTGCTGCCCACACAACCGGTATTGCAGCAATGATACTTGAATGGGGAATTGTTCGGAATAATTACACTAATCTAGACACAATTGGTATAAAAAAATTCTTAATACGTGGAGCAAAGCGTAATCCGCAAATATTATATCCTAATCGTGACTGGGGTTATGGAATTATAGATGTATTTAATACATTTAATATTTTCCGTACGGATGTCACTTAACTAGGGGAGTTACAAGACTTCGCATTGGCAATCTTACCTTAATTTGCAGGCGTAAACCCTTCACAGAAACTGGGGAGTATCTATATTTTTGTTACGGTTAACTATTTATCTTACTATTCAGGACTAGTAGATAATAATCGAAATTTGCAGAAATATAGCTAATATAGGGAACGGTTTCTATCATACATCATAATATATATGGAAGGAGGTATATTATGATTATTGATAATTACGCAGTATATCCTGAACCGCAAAAGAAATTTTACAATCAACCAGATTATGAAACTATTGAGACCCCTGAAAAAAGTTCGTATTTGGATCCAACTGAGCTTATGAATGAATCCTCCGGTTTGTTGTATCGAGTACCAGTATTTTTAAGTCACCCAAGTCGATTAAATGACATACAGCAAGAATTTGTTGATGAAATGATACGGCAAATAAAAAAAGCAAACCTATTTCCCAGAACTTTACCTTTCACTGAGCAATATCCAGAAACTCCTTTAACAAATATCCGACGTATGATAACCTCCAGCTATGGAATGGTTTCACTAAACCTTAGACAAAGATATGTAGATTTAAAAATGAATAATTTAGATCAAAAATTAACTGGCTCCACCTGGGAGGGAAGTCCCTTTGCACAAATCGAACCCGGTATGGCTTTTCAATATGGTTTACCTTTACTATTAGTACGTGAAATTGGTGTTGAACAGATTGGAATTTGGTCTTATGGGATAGGACCGTTCCTTATCTTAGAATGGGATTCTACTGCAGCAAATCCTATTATGACATTTTTTGAAAAAAATGATTGGAAATCAATCTTTCAGAATTGGGTGAGTCAAGCTATTTCAGGATATTATATTCAAACACAGCCACCTTTCAAATATTCCTGCAAAGGAGATGAATAAGGTATTATCGCCATATTCAATCTTATAAAGAGATCATCACCTTATAATATTACAAAGAGCGCATCCTTGCTGCAAAAGCAGTACAGGATGCGCTCTTATTTCCTAACTTTGTAATCAATATTGAATCCTAACGGAGAAACGTAATATAGAGTTATTAATTATCTTTACAAACCACCACACATGCAAAGAATTAAGATAATTGGTAAGATACCATCTAATCCACCATTACAACCGCATGAACTACTGCTGTCACCACAGCCTAATAATCCGCCACCCCCACATAGAAATAATAAAAGCAAAATAATCATCATTGAATTTCCGCCACCTTCGCAGCTGTTATCCTTACAGCATGAATTCGCAAATAAATTACCCATTTATGAACCTCCATAATTTATATTTATACTTTATCATATGACCCTCATCTGTTTTATTACGTAGGGTTAAGTGACTTAGTCACATAAATGTAGGACATGTTAACAATGTCCATTTTAATATTCTTACATTCAAAAGAGGCAGCCGATTTTCATCAGCCGCCTCTTTTTTCGTAATCATTTACAGGAACCTCCACATAAGCTAAGCAATAAGATAATTGGCAATATTCCGTTCATACCGCCACCGCATCCACAGGAGTCGTTATCACCACAACCTCCTAAAAAGTTGCCTCCTCCACATGCAAATAATAAAAGTAAAATCATTATAATTGAATTCGAACCACAACCACAGCTATTATCACTAGAACAAGAATTGCCAAATAAGTTATTCATAAAATTGACCCTCCGTTAAATTTATCTATAGTTTATCATATGTATTATATGGATTTACTTTCATTGGGTAGGGTGACTTAGTCACATAGAATAAGATGTGTGCTTTTCATAATCTGGAGTAAGAATTCAAGTAAGGACAAGAATGAATTTTTCCAATTAGATTTTTTAAATAGATGGATTTTGAATAGGTGCTCCTGCTTTTATGAATATTTTTTGATGTATCTCTTTGATTTATTTATCAAATATTCTCTATTATTTATATAATTAGATGTATCTCTTTGATTTATATTTTCAGATGTAAGTGATAACATATATTACAATTTATAAAATCTTTTTATCAAGTGAAATTTCACTTTAATCTTGTCTAAATATGGTATATAATGTAAGAATATCTAGTAATACTTTATAATACTTAAAGCAACTCGGCTCATAAAATCGGCTTAAAAGTTACAAAAATACAATTTCACAAGGGGTAAACGAATGAAAAAATATATCACTATAGGGATGTACCTATTGATCATCTGTTCTCTAGGTATTGGATGTAATAAGTCGCAGAAAGAATCGCCAGCTCCTTCCGTTACATTACATGAATCAAATAATCCTGCGAATGTTACTCCCAGTCCATCTCCAGGACAGGTTACTGCCGGAGATAATAACCTTAACACCCCTTCCGGTACTAACATAGATGCAAATGATAACGATGCATCAAATGGTAGTTTCACACAAGAGGATCAGTATAATCAGGCGATACATTTTATCAAATTGAAGCGTTATCCACATGCTTTAGGGATGCTTTCCGATATTAAGGATTACAAAAATTCCAAGCTACTAATCGATCAATTACGATACCTTATGAATGCATCCTATCTCTCAAATGGATATCAAGCGATTGGCGCAATCACGAAAGTTGGAGGGGTAACGATTGGTTATCTCGGTAAAGACAGTAACAAATTTGAAACCGTTAATGCATGGAAGGACATTCAATCCATTTATTTTACTACCATTGATTGTCTTCAAGGACTAACCAAAGATGGGAGCATCATTTCAAGTAATAAAAAACCAATTATTATGAATAACACCCCTATTATAACAATTCAACAAGCCCTCGCTTCATGGAAGAACATGAAAGCGATTGAAACCAATTACCCATCCTCTGCAATCGCACTGGATTATTACGGTAATGTATTCTTTTCTGAATTATCTGGCAGTAGCTACGAGGATGGTAGTGTTAAATTAAATGGTTGGGATAATATAGTCGCAGTAGAATTAGGAGATACCTATATTGCAGGATTAAAAGAGGACGGAACTGTCCTGAATAAATTATGTGATAGCAGTACATTAATCGATATCCCCGTTACTTCAGATTGGAAAAATATCGTTGCCATCTCCGGGGGAAAATCACTCGTTGGATTGAAAGAAGATGGCACTGTAGTAGTTACAGGTTGCAATGAACTTACTAAGAAAAGCTTATCAACCTGGCAAGATATTATCGCAATCTCAACTTCCGGTAATACTATTCTAGGTTTAAAACGTGACGGAACCGTTGTAGCCAACGGCTCAGCGCCAACTGGACCAAAAGCTGTAAAAGGTTGGACAGATATCGTTGCAATTAAAGCAGGCTATAACTTCTCAATCGGTTTAAAAGCAGATGGTTCAATGGTGTTAGCGGGGGATTCTGATGATAGTGGTGTTAAGACACCCGATGTTTCAGTAATGAAGAATTTATATATACCCACAATTGATCTGCAAATAGATAGCGTGTTACCTACCCCTTCACCGGGCTACTGTGATATAAAAGCACCTGTCACACCCTCTAATGATTCTGATCCACTCACAGGTTTAGAGAAGCTTGAAGCAAACAATCTACATGTTACACCGGATGGCGAAGTTCATTTGAATGGATATGATTCATTCAATGATTATAACAAAGACCATTCTTTCGGAAACTTTAACATATCAGAAACCTGGGTTGACCAAATTCCATATTATCAATTTACAAATGGTAAAATTAAGATCCTATCTGATTCCCGGGGCGATAATTGGATTGTAAATAACGGAAAGATAAAGAAGAAGATAAATTACAGTGGAGGTCTGTCCATAAATAATTCTCATAGTGGCACTTATCTTCAATTAAAAGACTGCTTATCAACAGGAAAGCCTCAACTTATAATGGTACAATCTAGTGTAGCAATGGATACCGCAATCGAATCCATCAATTTTTACAATATTGACACTCTGAAAGAATATAAACTCGAAAATTATGCCGATAAACTCAAAGATTTTGTAAAAATGAAGGTTGTGTCCTTGAATAAAAAAGAAGTTACGCTAAAAATCACGTGCTCCAACGGGAAAGAATATGAAGTTAAAAATGAAGCAATTTATGATAAAAAAAGTGATTATCATATTAGATTTAATTCTTTTAACTCCTTCGATACCTCCAAGAAAGGTAAACTATATGTAACGCACTTTGTGAATTCCAACCAACACACTGTTGTTGGCAAAGTAACTGGAGAATTAGTTTATGACGGTTCAAAGATTGTGTTAAAAAAGAATACCTTAAGGTTTTCAAAATATACTCCAGAATAATTTATTATAGCAAAGCATAGTTTAGTGAGCAACTGTATGAAGTCGTTGGTACTTAGGCCATGTATTTTATGGCCTTAAGTACCATTACGTACTTCATCCAAGCGAAAGCGTGTTGCGAACAAACTATGCTTTGTATCACGCTTCAATATACTAATTGTGCTAATTGACGTAGATAACGTAAAAAGTAGCCTTTTGACCCCCTCATCATTAATATCGCACAAAAGAAAAGAAATCCAGGAGATTACATCCATGAAAAAGTTAATAATTATCAGCATCTCTTTATGTTTCACTGCAATTTTAATCGTTTTTATAATCAGTAATCTAAAAACTAATCATGATATCGGAAAAGAGATCGAAAGTTATAAAAATGTTCCGGTATATTATAATGGAAAACAATATACCAAGAGCTACGGAAAACACTTTAATGACGATGGATATTATTACGGCCAAAAGTGGCAGTGCGTAGAATTTGTGAAACGATTCTATTATGATGCATTAGGTCATAAGATGCCCAATTTATATGGTAATGCAATTGATTATTTTGATAATAAAGTACCGCAAGGAGAATTAAATACCGAAAGAGGGTTGATTCAATATCAAAATGGGAAAGAGGTTAAACCACAACCAGATGATCTGATGGTCTTTACCAATTCCAAATACGGACATGTTGCAATTGTAATGAATGTTACAGAAGATTATGTTGAAGTAATCCAACAAAATGTATACGGTAAACCAACAGAAAAATTTAGTATAATATGTACAGATGGTAATTGGTTTGTGGGAACGAATAAGAAGAAGCCTGCTGGATGGTTAAGAATTTCTAACGATTAGTTGGGATTCGAAAATAAGAACATATAATAGGAACCAAGTTATATTATCTAACACAACTTGGAAGATGTAATCTTGATTTTATGTTTCACAATGTATATTAAGTGTACATTATCGAACTATAAAATCTCACAAACGTCTTCTAAACAGTGATTATGGTAATATAACTTGGTTCTTTTTTTATTGTAATCTTGGATAGAGTGTCAAAAGTCAGATTTGAGTAAAATCAAATAAGTTCTCTTCCCCCTTTCCTTTCAAGTGGAACCCCCTTGAAAGGAAAGGGGTTCCCACATACTCGCAATTGGAAATAATTTAATATTGTGCTTTATGATACGACTGATGTATTATGAACTAGCAAAGTGTTCTACAATTGTCGTACGGATGGTTTTTAAACAATAACGTCAGTGCGAAAGAAAAGAACACAAGTATAAATAACAAATACTAATGATTTTATACTAAAGGACAGAAGTCGATATAACAATACAAATGAGTTTATATAAAAGGACAGAAGTTAATATAACAAAAAAAATGCTATTATACAAATCAAAAAATAAGTTAGATACGAAGGAACAATTTAAATAAAAAAACAAACTTATAATAATAATTTCAATGGAGGAGAATAATATGAACAAAATCAAATTTGGTATTTTATTTCTTTTAGTAGCCGCGAGCATCGCAGCAGTAGGTTCCGCAGCATTATCCAATGTTACCTTAAACCGTAGTGTAAGTGCGGGTCAGATCATGGTGGATACTGATCAAAATGTTGCAGTTCAAATTACAAATATTTCAAAATATACAAACTTAGTAAAAACAGATGCTGATGGTAAAGTTAAATTTGACTTAAACGAAGCAATTAATAACAATAAATCAAATGGTTTCAACACAGATGCAATATTTTCACTCGGTAGCACTTCAAGTGGAGTGATCAAAATCAAGAATAACTCTGACGTTCCGATTGGTGTAACAATGGTGAATGATGCAAGTAGTGGTAACTCAATGACTTTAATCGCAACGAATAATGCTGGTAATACTATTGGTATTGGTTCTTCTGCAGATTTCTATTTTACTATTAACACAAGTGGTCAAGCCGCAAATAAAACCTTAAACGCAGTATTACGAATTGAAGGTAAATAAACTGTCCACAAGGAATTCTCAATAGGACATCGGTAAGATTGCCTGTTGGGAGATAATGATTATGAAAAAATTAATGTACGGAGCACTATTGGGTTTGATATTCGCTGCTTTTATCTTAATCGCAAGCACATATTCCAATGGTGCTCCACTTTTAACTTATGTTTATTCAAACAGCATGGAACCGTTGATTAAAGTAAACGATGCCTTCCTTGTTTGGCCAGTTTCAAAGCCAAAGGTCGGTGATATTATTATGTATCGCCCCGTAGTATTAAAAGCACCATATATTACTCATCGTATTATTGATGTTGGTAATAACGGGTTTATTACGCAAGGTGATAATTCACCCTACCCGGATCAAGCTAGTGGAGAACCAGAGGTTACGACACATAATATCGTCGGCAAAGTTGTTACTCTTCAAGGGCAACCCATTCTTTTCCCTGGATTAGGCAATATTCCGTCACGCTTAAAAGTCGGGGTGGGTGGGTATGCAAAGTATATTTCAATCCTGTTTTTAACGTTGGCCGTACTCTCTATGCTATTTGGAAATATCGGTTCAAAAAAGAAAAGAAAACCACGCCGCCGTATTCGCTTAAAGAAAGTCTATAATTCCATTGTGCTACTTGGAATAATTTCCATTATTATAACTATTTTTCTAGGCTCTAGAGTATCTCAAATAAAGTATTTAGTCAGTGAATATCCAGGTACCTTGGGTAATCAGGTTGAATTAAATCACCCCGGTGAATTAAAAATGGAACTGCAAAATAACGGTTTGATACCAATCTGGCCTGTAATAACCGGAATTACACCCCTTAGTTTGAAAACCGCTCCTTCCTATCTACCCCCAAGATCAAAAGAAGCCGTCATTTTAAGCGTTAAACCTCAGCGGAAAACGGGTATGTATCAAGGATATATTCAGGTTTATAACTATCCAGCCTTTTTACCAAGATTCTTGGTGCTCTATTTGCATAACTTACAACCTACGCTTGCTATGATTGTGATTTCACTCACAGGTGGTTTATGGTTAAAGCTCTTTTTTATCCTGCTGAATCATATTCATGGTTTTGAAGATTGGATACCGCTAAAGGCAATTAAAGATAAGCTATTAAAACGACGTTTAAAACGAATGAGAGCAAAATTAATGGGAAGGGAGAGAAGAAAATTATGATTCGAAAAAGATTAACCCTAATATTACTAACAATTAGTTTGATATTTGCATTAATAGCAATGCCGAACAGTGCAGCAGTTACGATTAAAAGCCTGAATCGGGATACCAAAGCTATTGTATCAAATGATAATAACGCAGTTCTAAAGCTAGAAGGCTTCGACTCCTCACAATATATTAAATTAAGTAATAGCTATAATAAAGTAGGTTCCATCACCAACAATTCGAATCAAACTATTAATCTCAATGTTGTTATGACCCCTACTCAGATGTTCGGTATTATCGGAGCCTACCAATTAGGTGTAAAAATGGGCTCTGCTAGCTGTATCATACGCAGTAACACGACCTCTCAACAACTCGCTATCTCTTTAATGCCGGGTCAAACAATCGATCTTCAGATGAATATTACCAATTCATTATTGGATTTTATATCAACTTCCTTTACGATTAGTGCTTCCGATTCCACAAAAACCTATAACATATCACTACCCGATACAACTTCAACACCTCGCCGTATTTTAACTTATTAAAAGCAGCATAATATACGGTGAAAGTATAGGTGAGAAGGAATGAAACAAAAAAATAGAATTATTAATTTATCAATATCTATCTTTGCGATTACATTAATCATTAGTGCAGTATTTACTTACTTTAATATTATAGCCAATAAAACTACTCCGATAAACACTGCAATAGAAATCAAATCCTCCCATGATTATCAAGTGACCTCAAAAGTATCTACAAAAATATGGCCGGCAGGAACAATCTTTCAACAGGGTATGCTCGCCTATTTTTATGCTTCAATGCCGAATGTAGCTGTCAAACCTAATATACAAATTAACGAAATCAATACTAGTACGGTAAATGGAACCATAAATTCTCAAGTTATGCTTCGGGCTGTGAATGACAAGTCGGAAGCTTATTGGTCATTTAAAATGAATCAAACTTCAGAAGAAACCTTTCAATTAACTGGGGAACAACCTTCATATAGTGCAAGAGAGATAAATATCGATCCTTCCTGGGCTTATCAATTAGCGTCACAAATGGCGGAGGAACTCAAGTTTCAAACCAGTCAATTTCAATTGGTGGTTATCTCAATTATCACTCTAAACGGAACAATTCATAATACTCCGATAGAAAAAACCATTTTTCAAGAGCTTCCTATTACGCTGCAAGCATCCAGCTTCACACTCGGTAAGACTGAGGATATTGCCAGTAAGATCTCGATTCGACAAAATATTCCCGAGCCCTCACTACAAACTTCCCTTTATGAGATCATTAAAGCGAACTATATTCCAATAAGTATATTTCTCATATCACTGTTATGCATCCTTATTTTATTATGGATGAAATCCAAAAACAGAACCAAACTGATGATTGACCATAGAAAATATAAGGATTGGATCACTGAGGGGACGGTTGAACTAACTAGTCAGTATTTAATTTACATTCATACACTTCAAGGATTAGTAGATTTGGCGATTGACATTGATAAAAGAGTTATCTTTGATTCTGCTGCCACAAAGTACTATGTGCTTGCAGAGGATATGATCTATGTATTTGACGGCAAGCGTAAATACACAGTTAATGATAATAAGCAACACTTAGGAAAGCTTCTATTAAATCAAGGCTTATTGACGCCGGAGCAACTAGAGATGGGATTATATTATCAGAATAAAATCGGTTATCGCTTAGGTGAGAGTTTGATTGCACTGGGTTTTATTGATGAAACAACTCTTTATAGTACTTTGGCCTCACAGAGTAAACTTGATTATTATGATGCGTACACATTATCGAATTTAGAGAAAATGCACTCCCTCGATAAGAAGAATATAAATAAAGCAAAAGCACTGATGGCAATTCCGTTGGGAGCGAGAGCGGACGGTGTACTGGTAATTGCATGTAGCGAATTCTCTCGAGAGGGAATTGTTGAGGAGCTTGGAAAAATATTTGGTAGTAATATTCATATGGTAGCAACTAGACCTTCTTTTATCCATCAATGCTTTGAACAGCTTACCAACAGTGAAAAGAGCAGTATGAAGCAGGTGGAATTAACGAAGGTTAATATTCAAGGAAGTAACTTTAATCAGGGAATTAGCTTTGATCAAGGTACTAACTTTGATCAAGGTACTAACTATAAACAAGGAATCAACTCTAATCAAGGCGCCAGCTCTATAAAAGGTACTAACTTTAATAATATTAACTCTAATCAAGAAATTAGCTCTATACAGGAAATTAGCTTTGATCAAAAAATTAACTTATATCAAGAAACGAACTATCTTCAAGAACTGACAAAGAAAGAACGAGAGGACTTTATTGCGTCGTATTATCGGGGGAGTATTGTTATGCCTTTGTTGTTGCAAGCATTAGGTTATCTTGATAAGGAAATGCTACAACAAATCCCAAAACACGAGGGTTTATTACCATGGTTAGTTAGTAAACATATTATCACAGGAGAATTATCTAATTTACTGAAAGGGCTGGATAAGGCAGTCAAAGCGATGGAATATACCCAACGACAGGAGAAAGAATATCCAAGTTTGATGAACCTTTTCCTATCCGCCAATTATATCACAGAAGAAAGTGAAAAGTGGGTTAATCGAGAACTCGTTGTTCAAAAACTGGAGCTTGAACAACTATTGATTGATAACTATTTGGTATCCCAAAGTACTTTAGATCAAGCAAAATTATTGCTTGAGGTCTTAGGTAAGATAGTCAATGGTTTATAAAAAAAGAGCGTAGTGGAGTGATAATTCCCAGTTAACATATGAGAATTATCACTCCACTACACGTTACAAACATATCACTCGTTTGCTAAACTATCTTTCCTAACGATTTAAAAGCTGAAAAATATAAATGCTGAAACATAAGCAAATATTGCAATTAAAGCGCTTGGTAGAAAAAAAAGTGAACCCATTTTAGCTGTTTCCATTATCAAATTCCTCCTTTTGATGTACCTATATTTTCATTTCTTATCTTATTGTAAACAGTATGTATGGAAATATTATACACTGCAATGTGTTTAATATCAACTTAATACTCGCGATGAGTACTCCAGATGTAAAGCTCTCTATTATGTTATGGCGAAGATAGCAATGAAACATTTAATTAAAAGGAAGTCCTCAAACTCGTGAAAACAAAAAAGGTTGGTAAAGGTACAGTTACAAATCAAGCGTGAACTATAAGAAAAACCCAACTTGTAGAAGGATAATTGTAAGCCATCTACATGTCGGGTTTTAAATATATTATTGTAATCAGCTATATTATATTGATGCAGCTATATATAATTATAGATAAATAATAATTGTATGGTGATTTTTATAATCAACTTATCGTTCTAATTATCCCTTACATTCTAAACAACCCTTATATTTTAAAAAGGATTGTTGCGAAGGTAATATAATTTTGTTATGATTTGATTTATAATGATACCTTGTAACCCGTTGTATAATGAATCATAATAATACCTAATCATAATTTATGTTTGATTCAGAGAAAAATCAAATATAAAAGTTTAAATAGGAACGATATTCTAGCACTGAATGAAAGGAATAGGAAGCAAAATGACAAAAGATTATAATACTAAAAGCAAAGATCAATTCGAAGCTCAAACACTTGAACAATCTGAAGCTAAGACACTTGAACAATCTGAAGCTAAGACACTTGAACAATTTGAAGCTAAAATTGATGTAATGATAGAGGCACAAAAAGAATTATTTCATAGTGAAATTCTTGAATTCAAGGAAATCGGACATAAACTCTTACGTGGTGATATTACATCGAATGAATTCAAAGCCTCCTCAGGTGGGATGGGTGTATATGCACAAAAGGGCGGCAAAGAATTTATGATTCGCTTGCGTGTTCTGTCCGGTGTTTTAGATATCAAAACGCTAGAATTAATTCATGATTTTGCAATCGATTACAACTTACAGGATGTGCATCTCACAACGAGGGAAGCGATTCAACTTCATAATCTTGCTTTTGACGATGTAATAAGTATTATGACAAAAAGTTTAGATAGCAATTTATATACAAGAGGTGGCGGCGGTAATTTCCCACGTAATGTATCCTTATCTCCGCTATCCGGTGTGGCAGCAGGAGAAGCCTTTGATGTGACTCCTTACGCGCTGGCGGTGAATAAGTATTTTTTATCAGGAATGAATCATTATAAGCTTCCTAGGAAATTCAAGGTGGCATTCTCTAATAATCAGGAGGATACAGCGAATGCCACGATCGCAGATCTTGGCTTCTTAGCGGTGAATCAGGATGGAAAGCATCAATTCAAGGTATTCATTGGAGGAGGTCTTGGCAATCAGGGAGCGATTGCTGTGCCCTTTGATGAACTCGTTGCCCCTGAGGAAATACTATATCATATAAAAGCCGGCCTTCAGGTGTTCACCGAGGAAGGTGATTATGAGAACAAGGGCAAAGCCAGAATGCGATATATTGTGAAGCGTCTGGGTAGTGAGGAGTTTCTAAACCGGTATCGATCAGCGCTTGATAAGGTAAAACAGTCCGAGCACTTAGAATATAGTGCTGAGCCTATTATCGAGCATTTTGTTGCGCATACTTCTACTGATATTCAGGACAATGATTATAACATAGCTTCCCACCAGAATTTAATCCCTCAAAAGCAAAGCGGGTTATATACAGCAATTGTTCATGCAAAGGGTGGAATCCTTAAAGTTCAGGATCTCAACCAGCTTATCACCTTCTTGAGAGGAATCCCCAATGCACAACTTCGACTGAGCATGGAAGAAAATCTATATATCCGCAATCTTACCTTATCACAAGCAAATGAATTGGTAACTTTAATCGGACCCTTAGGTCAAACAACGAAGTTAGAGCGCAGCATCAGTTGCATCGGTGTTCCAATCTGCCAGATCGGAATCGGAGAGAGCCAAAAGCTCTTGAATGATATCTTGACTTATTTCGAGCAGAAGGGAATGACGGAAGATCTCTTACCATCTATTCAGATCTCCGGATGCTTGAACTCATGCTCCAGGCATCAGGTGAGTGAGATAGGTCTTCAATGCAAGAAAAAACAGGTCCCTAATCAATCCTCGGAGATCTATTCCTTGCATATTGGAGGAATGACTGGTGAGTTCGATACGAATTTGGGTAAAATATATGGTGATATATCAGCAGATACTATTCCTGCGTTCTTGTATGAATTGGCTCTTCGATTGAAGGAGAGACAGGTGAATTTCAAAGAATATAGAGTGGTATATCAGGAAGAATTTGAGGCGTTGGTAGGGAAGTATTTGGTTTAATCGGTATGTGAATAGAAAATCATATGTTACTATAGTTTTCTAATCAGAAAATTATTAGGTACATGAGCTTTCTGATTCACAGATCATTAGGTACATTAGCTTTCTGATTGGCAGATCATTAGGTACATTAGTTTTCTAATTCACAGATCATTAGGTAGATTAGCTTTCTGATTTGCAGATCATTAGGTACATTAGCTTTCTGATTCGCAGACCATTTGGTACATTAGCTTTCTGATTCGTAGATCATTAGGTACAAAAGCTCTGCATGTAGATTTATAAATAGAATGTGTTGACACGATTGGTCTAATGAATTAATATAATTATATTATACTAATCTATTAGACCATTTGGAGGTAAGTGAATGAAAACGCCAAAAGTGTTTGAAAGTGAATATCGTTTTTGTCTGATTCTATGGGAAAATGAACCCATTAAGAGCAGTGATTTAGCAAAGTTATGTGATCAAAAATTACAGTGGAAGAAATCCACAACTTTCACGGTGATAAAGAGGCTGGCTGATAGGGGAGTGTTGAAAAATGAGAACTCCATCGTTACATCACTTGTTTCAAAGAATGAGGTTCAGGCTGCGGAAAGTCACGAAATTATCGATCGTACCTTTGGTGGCTCCTTACCACAATTCATTGCAGCATTTACAAAAGAAAATGACTTGCAACCAGATGAAGTCGAGGAAATCAAACGGCTGATTGAACAATATGATGAGCATTGAGTATGGAAAACATGTTCATCTCATTTTTGAATCGGAACATATCAATTACATACTTAATCGTTGTAATAATTTTAGCTCGCTATCTATTAAGAAATGCTCAGAAGAAGATACTCTGTATTCTTTGGATATTGGTTGGCATACGTATGCTTGTGCCGGTCTCATTTCAAAGTATACTAAGCGTAATACCAAGGGCTACCACCATACCAAGAACCATATTTCATCAAAGTGCTAATACGATAACCAACATCAATGGCACTGGTACTGGTTCGACCCATATCGTTACACACCCAGTCACAACGATTCCCTCAAAAGTCAATCTACCGAGCTCGTTGAACAATGAACAAATTGTGATATATGTCCTCATAACTATATGGATTGTTGGTGTACTTGGATTGCTGTGCTATGGAATGATTACAATCCTATCCCTTAAGAGAAGGATTGCTACCGCCATACCCTTACGTGAGAACATCTACCAATGTGATATGATCTCATCGCCCTTTGTTATGAGGATGCTTACGCCCAGGATCTATATTCCATTTACACTAGAGGAAAATAGTCTGCCTTATGTGATTAATCACGAAAAAGTACATATCCGTCGAAGAGACCATTTAATAAAACCGCTCGGTTTTCTATTATTATCGTTCTATTGGTTTAACCCTTTCGTATGGGCAGCATATTTATTATTATGCAGAGATATTGAACTCGCATGCGATGAAAAAGTAATTGATGAAATTGGTACCCATGAGAAGAAGGCCTATTCCTCAACGCTTCTAGCTTGCTCCACTAGAAATAGAAGATATATGCTACACCCCTTATCATTTGGTGAGGTTGGAGTAAAGAATAGAATAAAGAATATCTTAAATTATAAAAAGCCCTCCTCATGGATTACCCTGATTGCCATTCTTACCGTGATAATAATCTGTATATGCTTTATGTCAGACCCTCAAAATAAAGATCAGAATAAGAGTAATCCTAATTCCTCTACAGGAAAGTTAACCGGGACGCCCTCTCAAACGCCTCAAACGGCGCCGACTACAACAGTAGAACCAACTCTTACAGCCGTAGAACCAACCCTCACAACCGTTCCTATGACCCCAACACCACAGCCCACACCAATGATGAATAAAGATGGTTTCTTTATTTATGATCAAAGCAAAGAGAACATCAATGTCCTTTATGCCGATATCAACAGGGATGGTGAGGATGAAACAATCAATTTAGACCTCTCTACTTATGACAATGCGCAACCGGCTTTTCTTAAAATATATTGCAAAGACCGGAAACTGATATGGAAAGAACAATTATTCTCCGCACAAAGTGATCAGAATTCCTATTATTTGTGCGAGCAGAATGGAGCTGCTTATATTCTTCAATATAATCCGTACAGTTCACAGGGAAGTTGTACTTATAGCTTCGAATTATTTTATTTAAACAAGTACAACCAAAAGGTAATCAAAAAGAAGGATTTCATTAATTTTGACACCTATCCGCTGGGTGAAAAAATCAATTTTGATGTGACTGCATTATACGGGTTCTATCAAGAAATAAATGCATATTTGAACAATAGTATCTTATTGATTTCTACCCTTGAAGGCAACCTGGAATATAGTACAGACACTGATTTAAAAACGAAGTTAGAAGATTACGACTTCTTAAATTCTGACAACCCGGGGTTGGTATATAGTGATAAGGACGAAATCAAAGAAAAGCTAAAGAAGTTTTATCAGTATTTATTCGATCTTAAGAAGTAAATGGGATGACTTAGTTCTGTGGTATGCCAATGAAATATGATAGCACTTATATAGTCAAAACCTCTAGGAGATCATAATTGGGGTTATTCCATCAATGTATCTTAAATGCGTTATGGTTATTGATGAAAATCTACCGATTGGTTTAATCGCTAGTACAGCCGCAACCCTAGGTACCACACTTGGTAAAAAGAGACCTGATATTGTCGGAGAAGACTTCGCGAACCAGGCAGGTAATAAGCACCTAGGAATTGTAACAACTCCAATACCAATATTAAAAGGTGACAAGGAAATAATCAAAACCATCCGTGACAGATTATTCGAGCCTGAATTTAATGATTTGATCGTTGAAGATTTTGCAAATGTTGCACAAGGTTGTTTTCATATCCTGAATTTGTCGGAAGAATGTCACGTACATTAGAAGATGATTTGCAATACATTGGGATGGGTATCAGTGGAGAGAAGAAAAAAGTTAATAAACCGACCGGCAGTATGCCGTTATTGCGTTAGGGTAGAGCGCGGAATAGATAGCTGAGATATGGAGTATTACATATATTGAGGGAGCTTTTGCAAATTAGATTGTTAATCTATTGAGTAGAAGCTCATTTTGACGTTTGGAGGGATGGTGGATTGCGTGTGGAGGATTTATAAGATTGGTTTATAGTGTGGATTTAGTGGGGTATAATGACAAGGTTATTGTTTGATGTATATACTCTTGATGTAAATATATGTGTTGGTGAATGATGGTGAAGAATATAAAACATTGGTATATTGTGGGTTAATATGGTATTATTGTTGTGTGGAAAATCGGATCTGGGATTAAGTGTTTTAGTGATGATTTAGTGTGAGGTTAAGGTAGGTTTAGTGATGCTTTCAATTAGAGAGAGTGGAGATTATACCAATGGGAAGTTGGCTCTACGGTGTGTTTTGACTATATTTAATAAAGTGAATTTCAATTATTTATATTATGTAACGTTGGTAAATCAAAATTGCATCTTCAGTTAGAAGGTATTATTAATTCACAATAGTTTGCAAAAGCGAACAAGTTAAAATATACATCTTATGCCCTCTTATTTTTAGATATATTATATATGGGGTATATGAATAGATAAGGAGAAGTTACATTTGAAGGAATGCGCATATTGTAAGAAAGCTACAAATGACCTTACTGGAGAACATGTAATCCCAAATGGATTACTTAATTTGTATCCAGATCAAGATATTACATTTTCACAAGATAAAAAATATAAAGACAATGAAGGGCTCACAATAAACGATGTATGTGCGAGCTGCAATAATGATCTTTTGGGTGATCTAGATGGATATGGTGTTTCACTTATAAAAGAAAATTTTATGCATGATTTTAAATCTGATGAGAAGTATGTCTTATCATATAATTATAATAAGTTATCAAGATGGCTGATGAAAATTGCCTATAATACAGATAGAGTATCTAAAATTGATAATGCAGTAATAAAAAACACAACTAGATATATTTTACACGCCGATGATAACGAAAAGCCCTTATTTTCTATTTTTGGTGGATTGTATGTAGATATGACTGCTTTTGGAGTACAAAATGAAGGGTTATATTATCTACCCTTACAAGTTATTAGACAACCATATTTACAGCCAAAAGGTCTTTTAATTGAGTATTTAAATGATACATCAACAAAAGAATTTAATTCTTTTGAATTGAAAAACGCCTATACATGGTACGTATTTAGATTTGCCTCTGCGATCTTCATTCTTATTTTATGGAATTATAATGCTATGACAGATGAAATTCAAGACGATAAGAATAAATTCATTGATTATTTTCCATATCACGAATTTCTTGAGAATAGTTCACAAATAACGCTTGAAAGAGTTACAGATAATTTTATGTGTAAGAATATTGCAGTAATAGACGGTAAAGAGGGTATAGCAGCTACGGATAAATATATTGAGAAAGTTTTAGGAAACAGAAGTATATATGAAGTTAGAAATGAGATGGACAAATTTTTTACTCCAGAGAGAATAAAAAAGGGTAGATTGCTAAATGAATTGATAATGTTTCCAGACAATAAAAAACTCAATAAAGAATATAAGCGCTTATTTTTTGACTAAAAAAAGCTAGAGAATACATTTTCAATCTAGATTCAATTAAGGTTTGCACGGTCGAAATTCAAATTTATCTATGAGATTGATTATGAGCAATTAAGAAGCGAATGCAACTTTGTAAAAAAAGCTGTGGGTTTTTTAAGTAAAAACAATATTCTAAGGAATTAATCATTATTATAGTTCGCAAGCTTTTACAATTGTGAAGTAACCGATATTCTATTATGTCTATAAAGGTTTATGTGATATTACCTAAAAAGTATTAGAAAGCTGAAGAAGACCTATTATAAAAAAAATATTAGGGGTGATATATATAAAGTTAGAAGATTTATTCCGAGTTATAGAGCTTACGTTAACTTTTATAGGTTTAATATTTATCGTTTTTGGTTGGATTATACCATATAAACAATCACTTAAAATGGAGAAAAAACGAAGAGAGAGTGAATTAGAGCAACAGAAAAGGCAATGGGAAAAAGAACAAATTGATATTCAGATTGCGATGTTTTATGGCCCTATCTCAGCTTTATTGAAAGAGCAGAATATTGTATGGCAGCGAATTATATATCAACTTGGTAGAAATTGTATATTTGAAAATAATCAATTTACAATTAATGACCTGCCAGAGGACGAAGCAAAAATATGGATGCATTTTGTGGATATGTATAAAATTCCATTAAACAAGAAAATAGTGGATATTATTAGGGATAATACTCATTTGGTTTATAAATCTGAAATACCATCATGCTTTAATACATTTCTAGATTACACATTGGGTTGGGAACTTCTTGATAAGCAAAAGCGATCAGGGGTTCCTAATTATTATGAATATCATTATTGCTACAACTTTCCAAAAGAATTTACAAGGTATATTAATAATACTCTTGAAATATTACTAGTTAAACAAGCGGAATTAATCAATAGTAAAGAACTAAAAAGTACGGTATTTTAATCTGATATACCATTTAAGTGAGTAGAGAGAAGACTTCCCATTATGCTTATAAGACAGATGGATAGTTTAAGTAATAGAGATTGACGGTTGGTAGCAAAGGTAAACTGGTGATTATTTATATCAATAGATTACCTTTACAAACTTAGATTATATTATAGATAAAGTGTTAGGGGTGAGAACATTGAAAAAAATTAAATTGCAGGATTTAATAACAATATTAAATAGTGATGTAATAATATATAATTCATGTGTCGAAATGAACTTTGGCATTGATAATGATACAGAGTATAAAGATTGTTGGCTTGGGAAAATGCCAGATAGAGATAAAATTGGCAAAGAAGTATATTGGTATGGATTAGTTGCAGATGGTTCACAAGCATATGATTATGCTAAGTTAGAGGAGTTTGTAAATGCTAAAGTATTTCATGGCAAAAGCTTATGTGATGTTATCGAAAAAGTGACTTGGTACTCATTAGATGGGTGTAGTATAGAGGAAAGATTAACAGATTACATTGATGGTTATGACGAAAATTCTAAGTAGTCTGCCCGTTTATATTAAGAAGAGTTAGTTCGGAATCTTTCACAATTGTGTAGTAAACGAACTACCCATTATGTTTATTAGAAAGATGGATGGATTAAATAATAGAGATTTACATTTTTGTGGAAACAGTTAATATACGATTTTCAAAACTTTTAATTAGGAGAGTAATTAATATTATGGGATTATTTGATATCTTCAAAAAAGAAAAAGTTAAAAAGCAACAAGTGAAAAGAGAGATAACGAAGTTCAAATATGATAAGAGTAAATATCAATGGGATTCAGCTGCAAAAGAATATTATAACCAATTCGGAATAACGTATGAAGATTTAATTGATAAAGATAAAGAATTAATTTGGGACTATGCTGGCAACCATATAGCATTTTTTATGACATGGATAATTCAAAATAATTATCTTAGTTCATTGCATGCTGATGAAAAAGAAGATATTGAAGCTGTAAAGAACGAAAATATGAAAGGCAATGATTTTCTGATGAATAATTGTGATGGAGTTTTATCTAGAGAAGATTTATCGGATGAAATACTTGAATTTGTAGATTTATATTATGACACACACTATTTAAATGACTACTGTGCTTGCATGGAAACCCAACTTCACAGAACTATTCTTGGAATTGGATTTTCGTGGGAAGATTATAACTGCTTTAAAAATGTGATAGACGAAGCTTATAAAAGATATAAAGAAGAAAATATGTAATACATATTTCTATGTTCAAAGTCAAGGTGAATTACATTCCTTAGCAACTGTGAACTTCCCATTATGAATAGATAGTTGTCCGAAGTAATGCACCAAAAAAGCAGATACCTATAGGTTAGATATCTGCTTCAATAATACTAATAACTGGTGCATTACTTTGGATAATTACATAGTACGAAACTGCGGTTGCCAATAGCCTATGGGGATTGTATAAGAAACATTTACCCTAAAGTAGATATATCAGATCAATCATCATTGAAATATGTAGGTTTTCTTTCCAGGCAAAATATTTTTAGGTAAAATGAGCATAGTTCCCCCTTTCCCCCATGATTGTATAAGCGGGAATAATTGAAATATTTGATTGTAATAAATCAAGATGAATAATAAGCATATCTGTTTAGTTTGTCGCCCTTGCAACAAGGGCAAAGAAATGCATTTTTACCAATCAGTTTTTCAATTAATTCAGTGGCGGACAAAACAGTTCTTTCTATGATTGGTGTATTGGTTAACGATTTGCAAAGCTTTAACTTTTTTGTCTTATTACGATTGCCAAGGATTCCATAGTGGCGAATTTTCATAAATCCACTTGGTAATACATGCAAAAGAAATCTTCTTATAAATTCCACAGCAGTAATGGTGGTGACTTTCAATTCATTATTATCTTTATAATCACGCCATTTAAAAGTCACGTTTCCATCTATACAATCCAAGATGCGGTTATTCGAGATTGCTACACGATGTGTGTAACGTCCTAAATATTCAACAACAGTTGCAGCTGTTTTGAAGGGCGGTTTGCAGTAGACTACCCATTCTTGTTGGTAGGTGGGAGTCAAAAAATTCTCGAATTCTTGCAGGAATTCCAGATGTTTGATTTGACCGTGGAATGCCAATGCACCTTCATAGAAAGATTGTTTCAATAAGGATAGAAATTTTCCACGGAATTTCCGTGATACTACTTTGACTGGAAGAAAGAATTTCTTCTTTGAGGGAATCCATTGTACGAGCTTATTTAATCCTCCGCCGGGAACGATGCAATGAATATGTGGGTGAAACATCAAATTTTGCCCCCAGGTGTGAAGGATTCCGGTAAATCCGGTTTGCGCTCCCAGATATTTTTTATCAGCAGATAATTCAGCCAGAGTTTCAGCGACTGCTTTAAATAGGATATTGTAACAAACCCTTTGATTTTGCAGTATGACAGGATGAAGTGTGTGTGGTATAGTCATGACCACATGAAAATAGCCTACATTTAGTAAGTTGAATTTTTGATGATCAATCCATTTTTCTTTCATTAGGGTTTGACATTTGGGGCAATGACGGTTTCTACATGAATTATATGAAATCTGTTTGTGACCGCAATCATCACACTCGGTGACATGTCCACCTAGAGATGAGGTACGGCACTTCATTAAGGAATTCTAGACTTTCCTTTGCGTGTAGGAAATGGAATGCTTCCGGCAGTAATCACTTCTGTTTTGAATTAGGATATCTTGAATCTCTGGCATCTATTGAACCTCCGATTTAGCGAATAAGGAATCGAGAGGACTTATAAGACTATTCTCAAAATTACTGAGATGAAGGTACTGGGAAGTGGTCTGGATATGGGTGTGTCCAAGCAACTTTTTTATCTGACAGAGATCTGTTCCATTTTCAAGTAGATGTGTCGCAAAACAATGCCTTAATGTATGGATAGAGGCGGGCTTTTGAATGCCTGTTTGACGGAGAGCTTTTCTAAAAATATCAGAAGCACCTCTGGTAGTCATTTTGTTTTTGGAACGGTTGAGGAAAAGATAATGCTCAGGGTGTTTTGGCTTATAAGAATACCAGTACTCCGTGAGAATATCCAAATTTGTCTTGGACAAGAGAGTAAACCGGTCTCGTCTACCTTTCCCCTGACGTATCAGAATACGCATAGAGGAAGCATAGATATCACAAGTTTTAAGATTTACAAGTTCAGAAACACGAAGCCCACCACCATAGATCGTCATAAGCATTGTTTTATCACGGAGAGAATCCGCTGGACTTCCTGCATGGTAAGTACGGTGGGATAAGTATAGACATTTCGAAGGCGTGGGATATCATAGTAATTGAGATGGCGGTGGAGTACAGCACCATAGAAAAAGCGGAGGGCACTGTTATAAACGTTAACAGTTGCAGCGGAAAGCTTCTTAACATCCAGCAAGTAGAGCAGGTACGCACGCAAATCCAGTTCCGTAAGTTCTTCCAGGGGACGGTCTGCATAAAGCATAAATAACTTGGCACGAATCACATACTCTTCGCGTGTATGAAGGCTAAATCCACGCAGGTTAATTTCCTCATCTAGTTTTTGTAGAATTTCATTATTTGTCATATTGAATGACCTCCTTTAAAATAATTTAAGACTTTATTTTAAAGGTTTACGCTTTGTTTTTGAAGTGATAAAATGGAAAAGTAGACCAATTGAGAAGCATGATATTTTTGGCTTTAGAACCACTGTGCTAGCAGTTTAGTACTATGTTTATTAGGGAGATACATAAATTAGAAGATATTTGATTCGCAATAGTTTAGTAATATTATTTATTTTGAAAAATATGGATTTAATGAATAGACAGGAGAAAAACAATGGCTGTTTTAACCGAAGAGCAGATAAAGGATATGTATTTTAAAGGAATCGGTGGGTTTCCACCAGCTAAAATTATGAAGGAAGTAAAAGATTACGCAGGTGAAACTCATTTGTGTGTTGCCTGTACGCAACTTGACTATCATTATAGTGAACGCGATAGTAAGCGAATTCTAGCTGAGTGGATTGAATTTTTTCGGACAAATACAAAAGCTTTAACGGCTCTACATTTTAACTCACGCGTACCTCAGCGATTGTTTGATGCGGCTTGTTGTCAGGAAAACTTAGTTGAACTTCGATTCAAGTGGGGAGCATACACAGACTTGTCAGCACTGGAAGGATTAACAAAGCTAAAGTTTTTGTACCTCGGGTCTTGTGCAGGAGTTCAGGACATAACAAGTCTTGGAAAGTTGAAAAACCTTGTTGTTCTTTATGTTGAAAATTTTAAGCGAATAGAGGATTATACTCCGCTGACCGCATTGGAACAGTTGGAACAGTTGGTAATCAGCGGACCTATACTTGGTAGAACTCCAATAAAAGATTTAGAGTTTCTGCGTGACATGAAAAGTCTTATCTCTCTTAAAGCTATAAATTCAACCATTAAGAGAAAATATACTTCCGAGGAACTTGATTACCTCTTTAGCAGATTTTCCTTATAGTAGTATAAATAATAATTAGTAAAGATAGATCACTATCTTTCACAGAAGCGAAGAAGTCAACTTCAAATTATGTTTACAATGCCATTTGATTTACACAGTATTACAGGTACGAATTTAAATTTATCGGTTAACTTTATCTGTTGAGTATTTTTATTTAGATGTAGGGGGAAAGTTTGTATGGTTGATGGTCATATTCATATTGAACGTGGTGAATATACCTTGGCATGGGTTGAACGATTTATAGACCAAGCAATATTAATGAATCTGGATGAAATTTGGTTATTAGAGCACTGTTATCGCTTTATAGAATTTGTTCCTATGTACGATAGTGTGTGTGCATATAGCGATTACATTGACAAGTGGTTTCATAAAAAGCAGGGGTTTTAGAATTGAAGTACTATTTGCAACTTGTAAACAATGTTAGAAAACAAAAATATCCAATAAAAATAAAATTTGGTCTTGAAATATGCTATTTTGAGAAGTTTGAAGAATTTATTAAACAACAAACAAAAGATAAGGAGTTTGATTTCCTTTTGGTTAGCACCCACTTTATTAATGATTTTGCTTTTGACCATAAACCAGAATTTTGGAATGGTATTGACGTTGATTCCGCATGTCAAAGTTATTTTGAAAGGTCTATTGCCCTGGCAGAAAGTGAAATATTTAGTGGCATAGCACATCCTGATGCTATTAAACTATTTGGACATAAACCATCTTTTGAGTTGGATGGATATTATGCACGACTTTCAAAGACTCTTGCAAAAAAATAATATGTATGCAGAGGAGAATAGTGGTGTTTATAGGCGGTGTCGTGATACAGCGCCACTTGGTATGGATAAAAAAATGTTGTCTATTATGAAAGAAAATACAGTAGAAATTATAACTGTTTCAGATGCTCATTGTCCTGATGATGTGGGGTATAAAATAAAGGAAATGCAAGATTTAATTGAGAAATAGCCAAACCAATGAGCATATTGTGAAATTGCTAAATTCCAATTTGTCGAGCTGTTATGTTAAGGTCACGATTGTATAACCGTGACCCCTATTGCATAATTTAATTCTTGTCACAATTCAAAGACTGTTACCCAATTACCTTCTTTACGAAAACATTTACAGCGGAAAGTTGTCTGTCGGTCAAGTTAATAAACCCCTTATGGACAAACATACCATGATTGCGCACACCGAGTTTTATAGGCAGAGTTTCGGCATGTACAGATATCCCTTTCTCATTAACGATGGAAACTATTCTTTTTGCTCCATCCATAGCTCCGGCAGTGGAAAATGCAGCCACAGATTTGACTGTTGAACCATCCAGACTTTCCAGATAACTTTTTAGGGAATCGTCTAAACCATGTGCGTAGACACCTCCGCCGATAAACAACAAGTCAACCGGCTCTTTAAGTGGTTCTGTAATCGGCTTTGCTGTGACACCTGCTTTAATGGCGATCGCTTCTGCGAGTGATTTTGTATTGCCTCCTATGGATTGATACCTAACGGCTATTTTCATTCTTATCCTCCTTATTTCTTGACTATAAGACAACGTGTTGTATAATGGATTATACGACTTTGTATTATATTCATCAACCAACAGAATCGTTTGATTTGTAGGATTATATGTTATGTATGAAAGAGGTAAGAGATGAAAAAGCAGCCTGAAATTACGGAAAAGACAAGACAATCATTTATCAACATTTTTTGTGAATTATATTGCCAAAAACCCATTGAGAAAATCACGGTGAAGGAAATTGCAAATAAGTCCGGCTATAATCGGAGTACTTTTTATCAGTATTTTACTGATGTTTACGATTTGCTTAGCTTTATCGAAAACGATATATTGAGTTTTATTCGAGAGAAATTGAAAAATACGGAGAGCGCTGATTCTAAACCACGCGATTTACTCCTGATTTTTGAAAAAAAAGGGACATACTTGGATGCCTTATTAGGCGAATACGGTAATATGCGTTTTATAGAAAAGTTGAAACTTGAATATTTTAATGATGAACTGAATGATTGTTTCCCAAGAGATAATTCGGCAGCACCCTATCTATTAGAGTTTCAGATATCAACTTCGTTTTCACTGCTTCGTCTTTGGCTGCGCAGGCAAAAAGATTTGCCCTCATTGTATTGTTAAATTTGATAGATACGCTATTTACTTCTGGAATAGCGTCTGTTATAAAAAACTGTTAGCCTAGTTAATAAGGAGGCAGATAAGAAAATCATTAAGATGTTTACAGACTTTACTATTGTGCCTGACGAATATTGGTACTCATACTATGCTACTTCAACTGTACTAAGCGCCATAATAATACTCTCCTTAATCAGACAGAGGGATATGGAAAATGAAAAGCAAATGCAACTTCCCAGAGGACTTCGACAACAAGCTTACTATAGCAATAATCCTGCTAATAAAAATCAAGACTAAGTTGTTTAGAAAAATAAATAAATATCAAACAAATACGTAAAAGGTTGTTATAGTTTACAACTGAGATCTAACGATAATTTAATTAACATAAAAATTTATAATCTGGAGGTATCTTTAATGTTAAAAATCTTTAAAAATATTAAGATTTCATCATTAATCAAAGTTCTTTGCATTCTCTTATTGGTTTCCATAGGAATCAATATATATCAGCAAATAAAAGTTAACGACTTTGAAAAAAAATTAATGAACTCTTCGGAGACAAGTATGTATAATCATCAAATTCTGTTCGGCAATGCCCTTCTCTCAACTCCTCCAGATGCACAAAATATCAAGGATTTAGAAATACTTGATAATATAATTGAAGGGGTTGGAGAGGCAGAAATTTATTATGAATCTGCAATGCTTTCAGAGCAGTATAGGGGAAGTAAGAAAGTTGATGTGGACATCGGTTTCGAAACAAGGTTTTTAATTAATTGCTATATTTCAGAACTTAAGTCGTTTCGTTCGAAATTAACTACTAAAGAAAATTTGACAAGCGAATATATTAATAGTGTGATTGATATTGTTAATGATTTAAAAGTCATAGCGGAATGGTTACACAAAATGAGTATAAATAGTGATTTCTCATTCTATGGTGACAAGGATATTTATGATAACATTTATGAAAAACTCTCAAGTAATTTGAAATTGAAACTTGATTATAATAGATATTTAAATTGAATTTGGTAAAGAAGCATCATAGAATGAAAGTTGCGCTAGCAGTTTAGTGCTATGTAGATATAATACGCTCTATTAGGTAAGTTAATTAAATTAGCAATCAGTGGAGGTGATTTCATGAAACTGCGCTTGGTAAAGTTAGATAATAAATACAAAGAACATTTAAATGATATGATGGAAGAATGGTATGGATATGGAGAAAAAATTATTCCGTATGCCATAAGACGACTTGACTATCATGATTTTGATAACTACATACAAAACTTAGAAGTTAAAGATAATAAAGACGGTTTCGTTCCTGACTCTACTTTCTTTTGTATAGATGATGAAAGAGATATATTTGTTGGTGCAGTGAATATACGACATTATTTGAATGAGACTCTTTTGCTGAATGGTGGACATATTGGAGATGGTGTTAGACCATCAGAAAGAAGAAAAGGAGTAGCAACTCAAATGATTGGCCTTGCTCTTAAGGAATGCAAGAAAATTGGAATAAATAAAGTACTAATTGTGTGCGATAAAGAAAATACTGGCTCTGCAAAAAGTATTATATCTAATGGCGGCGTCTTAGAAAATGAAGTTATTGTTGATGGCGTAGTTGAACAACGTTACTGGATTAATATTAAATAAATTCAAACGTACTAAGAATCAAACTGCCCACTATGCTTATGACATTAACATTATGTGCAGCTAAACAAAGATAAAATGATTCATATTTGATGAAAGAAAATAGGAGAATACCATGGTTGAAACAATATATTTTGCGGGTGGCTGTCTATGGGGCGTACAAGCATTTATTAAAACACTAAAAGGTGTTATTAACACTGAAGCAGGACGAGCAAATGGTTATTCAGATACGCTCCAAGGCGAGTATGATGGTTATGCTGAATGCGTAAAAACAGAATTTGATACTGACATTGTAACTGTTTCTCAACTGATAGATTATTTTTTTGAGATTATTGATCCCTACAGTGTGAATAAACAAGGTAATGATGTGGGGGAAAAATACCGTACAGGCATATATAGTACAGTTCCCAGGCATTTGGAAGATGCCAAGAGCTATATATCAAAAAGAGCAGATAGGGATAAAATTGTAGTAGAAATCCTTCCACTTATGAATTACATTAAAAGTGCAGAGGAACATCAAGATAGATTAAATAGACGCCCTAATGACTATTGTCATATTCCTAAAGAATTATTACACAAATATTCATAACCGACTATTAGGAAGAGGTTCCGTATGATTTTTGAATTTGGACAATATAAATTAAATATTGATGTAGATAAAACCAGATTATTCTACGAGACATCTCGTCTTGTTACTGTTGGTTGTACTTGTAGTGGTTGCCATAATTATGAACAAGCAGTTAAGAATATTTCATCAGAAGTAGTAGAATTTTTTAACGATTTAGGAGTTGATATGAGAAAGGTATGTGAAGTTTACGTGAATTGCAGGAATTCAGATGATACCTTACTTTATGGTGGTTTTTATCATTTGTGTGGTACCTTATTGACTGGGAAAACTGCTTGGGTGCCTACAAGCGCTTCAACTTCTCACTGGCAAGAATCACAAGCATTTCAAATAGCGCCTGGTTTTCTTGTCTCTTTCCAAACAGAATGTGATTTGTTGGAGAATGAATTTCCTATGCCTTCTTTACAAATGGAAATATCCGCAAATATTCCTTGGGTATTATCGAAACAAAACCCCTATTGATACTAGTTACTACCATTAGTATTTACTCTATACACCCCATTTGCGAAAAATTACTTTGACACATTATAACATAATTTGTTATTATTCTCATAAATAGAACTTTAAGGGCGGAGATTAATATGGAGAGTAATATATTAATTAGAAATGAAAAAGAAGCAAATAAGCTTGCAGCACAAGTCACATTATTAACAATTATATTTATAGCATTCGTGTATTTACTTAATGTAGTCGGAATTTTTATCGTACCCGCCGTTCCTATGACTATCGCTATGGGTGCAGCAGCTATTTTATTATTAATTCCATCATTAATCGTCTTTCTATTCAAGAGATTTGATGCTTGGGTGAAGTATGCTATTGTCACATTATGTACGTTGATGGTATCTGTTATTTCTCTATTATTAACCTGGCATGTCGTACTTTTATTTATTTTTCCCATTGCAGTTGCTAGTTTGTATTTTTCAAGAAAATTAAGTTGGTATGCGGTGATTTTGTCTTTGGTATTATTTTCTGCCAGTCAGTTGGGCGCTCTTCATTCTGGTGGAGTGGTTGATCATAATTTGAATACCACCTACGATGTTATCATGTATGCAATTGCTCCTAGAAGCATTGAAGTTCTGGCGCTTTCGCTCATATTTATAAGGCTATCCTTTCGTACCAAGATGCTTTTACAAAATGTGGTGGGTGCACAAGAGCAGAAAGAAACTTTGGATCAGATGTTAGCGTTAACAGATAAATCGTATGAAGTTACCAATGTTCTTGCCCATTCCGTTAAAGAATTATCTGTGGTTACCAGTGAGGTTATTACGGCCAATGAACAAATTACAAAAATGACAAGTGATATCGTAGATGATTCCCAACAGACTATTCGTTATGTTGATGATGCCGGGGCAGTTGTGGCAGATGTTATCTCAAACTTAAAAATCATGGCATCGGAAAACGTACAGATATCCTCCTTTTCAAAAGAAACCAAGCACCTTACCATTAATAATAAAGCAAACATGAACGATGCAGCAAACAGTATAAGACAAATCGATGAAGCTACCAAAAAAAGCAGAGAAGTTATTCTTAGATTAGGTGAGAAATCCAATGAAATTATGAATATCACAAATGTCATTAAGGGCATCACGAAAAATACAAGCCTTCTGTCTCTGAATGCCTCCATCGAATCAGCTCGAGCAGGAGAGCATGGTAGAGGTTTTGCTGTCGTTGCAGAACAAATAAGAAATTTGGCAAGCCAATCGCAGCAAGCCGCCGATGATATTGCAAAATTGATTCAAATTGTTGTTGCAGACACCAATGAAGCGGTTCAAGCGATGGATTATAATACAAAGTTAGTGGAAGACGGCTTGTCTTTAATGCAGAAGGCGGATCAGTCCTCAGAAGAAGTTGCTGCCTCAATCGAAAAAGTGAATTCTATGGCTGACAATGTTGCAAGTTTATCCGATACCATCTCAGAGAATGGAGATAAAATCAATTCCGCTGTTGCAGGTATTAGTAATCTAACATTAGAAAGTATGGATCGCTTAAAAGAAATTCTTACTTCCTCCGAAGAACAACTAAGGGGTATGAATGAGGTATCCGTCTATGTTAAATCGATTGATACCACCTCAGATGAACTTCTGGCAGTCGTGAATAAATAAATCAAACAAAGTTCTTTTGATAATGACAATACTAGGAGGTTGTGATGACAATAGAGCGTACGAACGTAGAAGATTTACCGGAGATATTAGAACTACAATATCTAGCCTATCAAAGTGAGGGAGACAACCTTAATAATTATCAGATTCAGCCTTTAACGCAAACACTAGAAGAGATGACACAAGAATTTCATAATGGGGCATTTTATAAAGCAATCGATGAGAATGGTAGCATTATCGGTTCTGTACGAGGTAAAGTTAATAATGGCACCTTATATGTTGCTAAGTTGATGGTTCACCCTAACCTTAGGGGGAAAGGGATCGGAACAAGCCTACTCCATCATATTGAAGAAGAATATCCGTGCCTTCGTAAGGAATTGTTTACTAGTGCCTTAAGTGAAAGCAATATTAGACTCTATGAGAAAAACGGTTATACACGTTTTATGACAGGAACATCTCAGGGTGGAATCGATATGGTATATCTTCAAAAAAATATAGAAATATACAATTAGCAGAAAACCAACAATGCATTTACAAAACAATAATAGTAGTAAAAATAATTGATAAAAATTTAACACAATACCAGCTTATTTGATAAATATTTAACAAAATAGTGCTAATTTATAGAAGCAAAAATCATAAAAAGGATTTTTTGCTTCTATTTTTATTCAATTTATACAAAAAATCTGGAAAAAACAAATAATTTTGTGCTTGTTATTTTTTTAACAATCGTATATTATGAACTAAACAAGTTAGTTCGCTTAACATACTAACTAACTTTCTAACTATACATGCACATAAATACAGGAGGTATACCATGATTACATTATTGAATAAGACAGAAATGTATGATACAACACAATACTTAGAAAAAGTTGACGCATTTTGGAGAGCAGCAAATTTTATATCGGTGGGACAGTTATATTTAAAAGACAATCCAATTTTACAAAGACCAATTGAAGTAAGTGACTTAAAAGTACATCCAATTGGACATTGGGGTACCATTGCAGGTCAGAATTTCATCTATGCTCATTTAAATCGTGCGATTAAAAAATATGACTTAAATATGTTTTATATAGAAGGACCCGGACACGGTGGTCAAGTAATGGTTTCGAATTCCTATCTAGATGGAAGCTACTCAGAAATATATCCTGAGATCACAGAAGATATGGAAGGCCTTAAAAAATTGTATAAACAATTTTCCTTTCCAGGTGGAATTGCCTCCCATGCTGCACCGGAGACACCTGGTTCCATACATGAGGGTGGTGAGTTAGGTTATTCACTTTCCCATGCAGCTGGCGCTATCCTAGATAATCCCGATGTAATTGCTGCAACAGTAGTTGGCGATGGGGAGGCAGAAACAGGACCTTTATCTGCAGGCTGGTTTTCTAACGTATTTATTAATCCTGTTACAGATGGTGCCGTTTTACCAATTCTATATTTGAATGGATTTAAAATATCTAATCCTACCATTTTATCAAGAAAGACCGATGAAGAACTAGTAAAATACTTTGAAGGACTTGGCTGGGAACCTTTGTTTGTTCAAGGAATTGATCCTAACAAAGTACATCCAGTAATGGCAGAACAATTAGATAAGGCAATTGAAAAAATTCAATCCATTCAACAAGAGGCAAGAAAACATTCCGCAGAAGAGGCAGTTATGCCACAGTGGCCAATGCTAATTGTTCGTACACCGAAGGGTTGGACAGGACCGAAGGAATGGGACGGCGAACCAATTGAAGCTTCCTTTAGAGCTCATCAAGTTCCGATTCCAGCAGATGCTCATCATCCTCAATATATTCCTGACTTAGAAAAATGGTTATTATCTTACAGACCGGAAGAGTTATTTACTAAGGACGGTAAATTCATTGAAGAACTGAAAGATATGGCACCAAAAGGTGATAAGCGTATGGCGAAAAACCCGATTACCAATGGTGGAATAAATCCTACAAAGCTAGAATTGCCCAATTGGTATCAACATGCAGTAGATACATCCATTCCTGGTGCTGTTATTGCTCAGGATATGCTAGTGTTTGGTAATTATGTACGTGATTTGGTGATTGAGAATCCAAATAATTTCAGAATATTTGGACCGGATGAGACAAAATCAAATCGTTTAAATGCAGTATTCGAGGCGACAAAGAGACAGTGGATGAGCCCAATCAAAGAACAATTTGATGAATGGCAATCTGCATCTGGCCGAGTAATTGACTCCCAGTTATCGGAGCATCAGGCAGAAGGCTTTTTAGAAGGTTATGTATTAACCGGTCGTCATGGATTTTTCGCTAGCTATGAAGCCTTTTTAAGAGTAGTTGATTCCATGTTGACACAACATTTCAAATGGTTAAGAAAAGCGAAAGAGCAGAAGTGGAGAAAGAATTATCCTTCTTTAAATATTATTGCAACCTCCACTGTATTCCAACAAGATCATAACGGCTATACACATCAAGATCCTGGTATTTTAACACATATGGCTGAGAAAAAGTCAGAGTTCGTCAGAGAATATCTCCCTGCCGATGCAAATACACTTATGGCCGTTGGAGAAAAAGTATTCGCAAGCGAAGAGAAGATTAATATAATTGTTTCTAGTAAACATCCTCGTCCTCAGTTTTATAGCATCTCTGAGGCAGAAGAATTAGTGAACAAAGGTCTCAAAATCATTGATTGGGCAAGTACTGATCATGGCAAAGAGCCAGATGTGGTAATCGCTGCCGCAGGTACCGAACCTAACCTAGAAGCCCTTGCAGCGATCTCAACTTTAAATAAACAATATCCGGATTTAAAAATCCGTTTCATCAATGTTGTTGACCTTTTAAAACTTCGTAGTCCGAAAGTGGATGAAAGAGGCTTAAGCGATGAAGAATTCGATTCCTACTTTACCAAAGATAAGCCAATCGTATTTGCATTCCACGGCTACGAAGGTTTGATCAGAGATATTTTCTTCCATCGTAATAATCATAATTTGGACATCCATGGATACCGCGAAAACGGCGATATTACCACTCCATTTGACATGAGAGTATTAAGTGAAATGGATCGTTTCCATATCGCTAAGAATGCGGCACAGTTTGTATACGGTAATGGAGCAGAACAATTCAGCGCAGAGATGGATGGCATATTGAAAAAGCACCATTCCTTCATCCGTGAATTTGGTGATGATATTCCGGAAGTTGAGAACTGGAAATGGGAAGGTGTAACAAGAACAAGATAATTCAGCTAGGACTTAACAAATTAAAGACATAATAGAGTAGCCGATCACAGCATAATTACACTGTAATCGGCTACTCTACTATATTCCGTTCCGATAAAACCGAAGGGACCATAGGTGTGTACTTAATTTTTTGTACTCATACTATTTATAATTATAAATAGCAATATATGGATTCTCATACAAATATATGTTACAATAAATTAATATGTCACCTGACTTAAATGTAAGGATAAACTCTTGTCCAGAGTGCAGTTATTGTAGTCGGTGTTGGTGATGGTAATCTCCATAGCCCTATGAAACCGCACGCTCGCTCCTTCATCAGATGAATGCTTATGATACTCTACCCTTGGTATTTAGCCTAAAATACCACTATACAACACGCTATTTGTGATTATAATGAATTAAAAAGCGTAGAGGTTATTATACATTTTTTTAATACTGATAAGTGATATATAATAATAGTAGTAACAATAAATTTATGGAGGATTTGAATATGAAAAAATACGAATATGTAAATGTACATATCGGAATATTTTTTGCGGGTGCAGCATCAGAAGAACACCGCGATATCATTGACGAGTATGCATCTAGAGGATATCGTTATGTTGGCTTCATTCCAACTAAGATTGATAGCTATGGAAAATTCAAAGATATAGATTTAATCTTTGAGATAGAGCAAATTTCATGAAATACAATCAAATTGTCACTGCAATGCAATAGTATTTTCGACTTACAAAAAGGCCTACTTAATCATCTTTACTTTGATGATAAAAGGAGGCCTTTCTTTACTTTTGTATATGATAAAGCTTCTGATCATTTTAAGGAGCAGCGCCCAGTGAAAATTGAAGCGTTCCATATTTACTGTATTCTTCGATCTTTTTATATGCAACTATTCCGATTTGATTATTGGAATAGCTTTTAGCTGCATAATACTCGTTACTTCTTAATTGATTTCCATCAGAAAGCCCAAGATAGGTCTCAAACTTTTGCAGCAAATCAAGAACATTTACTTTATTAAAATTAATACCATCATAGGAAGTAAGACTAATATTAGCCATCCAGATCTGGCCTGTTTGGGCATTCAATGTAAGCTGTATGATTACTTTTTGATTTGCAAGACTCACAGACCAGAAACTATATGAAGGACGCTTAGCAGCAGGTACAACCTTTGAAATATTTTTTTTATCTTGGATATCGTATAAAAAAGCATTCGTCTGCGTATATTCATTCTCACTAATTTGGTTCGGAAGGACACCTTCATTACAAAAATAGGACAATCCGGATTTTGCCGCTTTTATAGCCTCCTCCATCGTCAACTGACCATCAATAGGATCGTGGTAATATCCTGTTTGATCAAATCTCCACACATTAAGAATATCTGTTATTTCCTGCGTGCTCAAGAGAAGTCGTCCCGTTTCGTCTTCCTTGTCTTGATCATCGTTTGAAGTCTCGTTGACCGTAATAGAATTCACCCTATTCATCAAGTTGGTTTGTTGACGATCCATTAACTCATTTATTAGAAACCAGCCACCACACACGATTAATAAAGAAAAAGCTGCGGCAATTACAGTCAATATACGTTGCTTAATCATTTTTATCACCATCTTTCAGTGGCAGAGGAATTGATACCGTTGTCCCCTTTAATAGTGTACTTGTGAATTCTAAACGGCTGCCGTGTATTTGTGCTATTCTAGATGCAAGTGCAAGACCAAGTCCTGCGCCGTGCTGTTTTCTAGCTCTAGACTTGTCCACCATATAGAAAGCTTCTGTGATCCGATCTAATTCCTCCGTTGCAATTCCACATCCATTATCCGTCACCGTGACACGGTAGAAACTATGTGACAATTCTCCGTTCAGTATAATTTGTGTACTTCCGGCTTTGATTGCATTGTCTATGAGATTGAGAAGAAGTGTTTTAAACAGGTCATAGTCAACTTTTATATATTCATTTGCCGCTTCCAACTTAAGAGTCACATTATGATTGGAGAGTAATGGCTTTAGTGTATCTACGATGTTTTGCAACAGCTCATCCGCCGGTAATTCTTCAAGAATAAAATCTTGTTTGTTTAGTACAATCAAATCCATTAATTTGAGTGAGAGCGACTCAAGACGGAGTCCTTCATCCAAGATATATGCGGCGGCATTCTTAGTATCTTCTCTAGATAATTGCTTCTGATATATCATATCTGCATATCCAATCACTGAAGTTAGAGGAGTTTTCAATTCATGCGCAAAATTGGATACAAAGTCTTCCTTCTGTTTGGCCACTGTGGAAAGTTCAGAGATTCTTTCTTCAATTGTTTCTGCCATACGATTAAACCTCTTTGAAAGTTCACCCATTTCATCACCTGAATAGTCCTTAAGCCGTTCCTTATAGTTCCCATCTGCAATCCTAGCCGCTGCAGCCGACATCCTACGAATTGGGGCGGTCAGGAGAGAAGAGAAGATAATAACCAAGATTACCCCGATGCCAATTGTAATGAAATAAATGGTACCATAATCCCGTATCATTTTATCCTTTTGATCAATTACGGACTGGATATTGGTTGAAGTTAAGAGATAAACCGTTTGCTCTTTATGTGTAACCTTACCTAGCACCATTACATGGGTGATGCCTTGGATTTTCTCTATTTTATTAATGATTTTCTGATTTACATCATAATCTGATATTTTAAAATCCATTTGGGAAGGAAAGGTAGAATAAATCAAAGTTTGATCTTCACCAAGCACTGAAATATAATTCCTACCACTTGAAAATCCCGGTAGATTTTGATTCGTCAACTTTGATACACTGGAGTAAATCAGATCAGCAAATTTCGATTTATCCGAGTGTACCAATTTTTCCTGTTGTTGAATAAGATCTGCCTGAAGAAGAAACTTAATATACTGATATTGATCCATCGATCTCTGAAGCTCCTGATCAACTGCATTTTTATAAGAGGAATTTATGAGTAGATATCCGGACAGAGAAAGTGCCATGCTAAGTACAATCATTGAGCTAAGGAATATTTTTGAAAACAGTTTCATGTTTATACCTCTAGTCTGTAGCCGATGCGAAACACCGTCTTAATCTGATCCTCCCATTCCAGCTTCTTTCTCAGACGCTGAATGTGGGTATCAAGGGTTCGAGTTTCACCGGTAAATTCATTATCCCAAACTCGTTCGTATAACCAACTACGACGTAGTGCTACATTCTTATTGTGAATTAATTGAATCAATAGTTCAAATTCTTTCACGGTCAAATCAATCAGCTGACCGTCTTTGCGTACTTCGCGGGAATTGATATCAATGGTGACTCCATGCAGTTCAATTTTTCTTTCACTTTTTCCGAAACGTCTTAGTACGGCTTCCACTCTGGCAAGAAGTTCTCCTACTTGAAACGGCTTGGAAATATAATCGTCAGCTCCAAGTTTTAATCCACGGATTCGCTCACTAATATCATTTTTCGCAGTTATAAAGATTACTGGCATTCCAAACGGTAGGATATAATCCAACAACTCATAACCATCGATTTTAGGTAACATAATGTCCAATAAGATTAAGTCATAAACATGATTCTCTATTAAATCAGCCGCTTCCTGCCCGTCATAGGCGCGCGTACAGCAATATCCGCTATCTCTTAAATTAACGTAAATTAATTCATTAATTGCTTTTTCGTCTTCTACAATTAATATATTCAACAAATAATTCATCCCCCATTCTACAAGATTATAGTGAATTATTAAAAGCTTACTATCATCTAAAGTGTGTGATTTCGAAACCCTCCTGCAATATCCTCATCGTGAACTTTCGATAAGATTACATGATAAGTTAATGTACCATCTAGTTGTGTCAAAGATGTAAAAAACGACGCAATTGAAAGCTTTTCTTCCTATTATATCAAAATCATAACACTTTTATTATTATAACCTATATAAGTGCAGTTGTTAAGTAATCGTAGTAATCTGGATTGCACTCATATTCATTGTTACACAGTCTGACTTATGAAACCCAAACCAATTTTGATCTCTTTAAAATAACTTTAAAACCTTACAACTTTGACACAACTTATCGACAAGAAAATAACATCACGCTGTTAAGATCAATATGCAAGCAGGTTAACCTTACTCTTTAAGGTAAGGGGTTTCTACAACTCTGCATTACATATTGGGAGATTAAGAGGTGCACACCGATGAGAACAAATCAAAACACACAGCAAGAGACAAGTATTTTATCATTACAAAAAAAACGGGAAACAAAGAGATATCGGACTATAATATATTTCGTTCTATGCACCATAATTGCGATAATTTTTTGCTTTTCATTCATCAAAATCGCACAAGTAATGTTATTCACCTTCCAATATCAGAAGACAAATTCTAATACGAAAAGTTCTTCTGACGGGAATCAAAATGAAGATGACACTAGCCCTAAGGGTAACTCAAAGGGGATTATCGTACTTGACCCAGGACATGGTGGAAAAGCAAGTCCTGGTTGCACCCATGGTGATATTATGGAACGAGATATTACTCTTGCGTTAGCGTTCCAACTAAAGGATGTTTTAACACATAATGGTTATACCGTACTTATGACAAGAGAAGAGAACAAGACCGTTGAGCTAGAAGAACGTGCAAGGATAGCAAATGAGAGTGGGGCAGATCTGTTTATCAGTCTTCATATCAATTCTCACGATGATACCAGTGTCTCTGGCATTGAAACCTGGTTTAATCCGAATACCAATGAGAGGAGCAGTGTATTAGCCGAAGCTGTGCAAAAATCAATTACCAACATAACAAATGCAAAAGACAGAGGAACCTACTCCAATTCAACTCTGATTGTGATACGGGACACATTAATTCCCTCGTGTTTGGTGGAAGTAGGTTATTTATCCAACGATAAAGACAGAGAAAACATGACTAACGCAGCCTATCGCGATCAACTTTCTCAAGGAATACTGGATGGTGTTGACCAGTATTTTGAACAGATTTCTACTTCACAACAATCTAGATAGGGAGGGGATTAGCAATAAAAAAAGAAAAATTAATCTTTGTGCGTTACTCCATACTTTTTTTGTCAGTTACACTGCTGGCAATTGGTATCCTAAACCAAGAGTATGAAGCAGTTCTTACAAAGGCAATAAACATATGTCTGGAGTGTATCGGAATTGGTTAAATGGATGAAATTCTTGATAATGAAATATAAACGAAAGATCATTCAATGCATATCTGCTGTTTTAATGAATGGTAATATAACTGGCTTTTGGAAGGGTAAAATCTATACAGGAAAAAGCAAAAATCTCTGTGTACCGGGTTTGAATTGCTATTCCTGTCCCGGGGCAATCGGCGCATGTCCTATTGGAGCACTGCAGGTATCCGCCGGATGTTCAATGTATGGTATATCCTTCTATGTCCTTGGTTTTTTATCACTTATAGGTATATTATTTGGAAGGCTGATCTGTGGGTTTCTTTGTCCCTTTGGATTGTTCCAGGAGCTTTTGCATAAAATACCATTCCCTAAAGTGAAAATACATAAAAAAGTTGATCGGTTCCTACGGTTATGTAAGTACTTGATTTTGGCATTGCTCGTCATATTATTCCCGTTTTTGGCTGCCGACTCTTATGGATCCACGGTTCCTTATTTTTGCAAATATCTATGCCCCGCAGGCACATTGGAGGGCGGAATTCCTTTGGTTTCCATGAACAAACCTCTGCAGTCAACCATCGGTTGGTTATTTACATGGAAAATGTTTGTGTTAGCGGTGATAATCCTGATATCAATCCTGATATATCGAGGATTTTGCAAGTATCTTTGTCCTTTGGGAGCTTTTTATGCACTTTTTAATCGTTTCAGTTTTTATCGCTATTGTGTTGATCAAAGTAAATGTACGAGTTGTGGTACCTGCACCGACGCTTGCCAAATGAATGTGGAACCTGTGAAGGAGCCCAATCATGCCGAATGCATCCGTTGTGGCTCATGCAGGAAGGTATGCCCGCAAAATGCTATTGAAGTAGAGAAGTTACAATTTAAAATTGGAGGATAAATATAATGAAACAAATACAATATAAAATAATTGGTATTATGATGTGTATATTCATGCTCACTATACCATTAACAGGCTGCTCACAGTCTTCAAAAGACAAGGCCACTAATAGTAACAATAATAATCAGAATACAGAGAATAATGAAAACTCACAAAAAAATAATAACTCAGAGAAAACTCAAAATACTGAAAGTAAGAATGAAAATTATGATTACACTGGTTATACAGAGTACAAAGAGGATGGTTTAGGATTCACATTAAAATTACCAGACAAATACATTAATAACGAGACCATTATTCCTGGACGCTACGAAGTTATGTTTGGTGATTTATCCGAGTTGGATTCGGATAAACCAAAAGCAGAAACAGAGCCTGACGAACATCTAGATATATTTTTCATGCCTCAAAACGGCGAATACTGTCTGTTTAAAATTCTTGCATATCCGGAAAGTAAGTGGGACGGCTGGATGAATTCCGGTAAAAAAGCTACCGATATCACACACGGTTCCTCTGCTGAAGAAATCAGCCGTAAGGATGGAACTGTATATATCTATGCACAGTTTACTGTTGATACTGCCAAATTTGACGCTAGTATGAAGGCTGATTATGAAAACATTATAAAAATGCTTCCAGCCATAAAAGCTAGCATTAAAATCACAACGTTCACAGCGGATAACCTTGGATCATTTTCTACAAAGGATATTAATAGTAAAACTGTTGATAACACCATCTTCCAGGGACACAAATTAACGATGATCAATATATGGGCAACCTTTTGCAAGCCATGTATAAAGGAAATGCCAGATCTTCAGAAAATGAGCGAAGACATGCCGGAGGGTACACAGTTAATCTCAATAGTAGGAGATGTGCTTGATGCTGATACACTACAGATGGCTCAAACTATTATCAAAGATAAGAAAGTTTTATTTACAAGCATTGTGCCAGATGCTTCCTTGAAGAAATACATGGACAATAATATCATTGCATATCCGACCACAATTTTTGTAGACTCGGACGGAAAAGTAGTAGGAGAACCTATTGTCGGTGAAAGAAGCATATCGGTATATAAACAAGTTTTAGAGGAACGCTTGGCTCAGGTCGGAAACTAATTATAGGAATACCAATATAAATAAACTTTTAGCAGATTGCTACTGAACCAAAATTAATGTGCAAAAAAAATATTATAGAAGTGCGATTTATGTAATTCTATATAATTAAGAAGGTTTTAGCTAGGATTATGATAACAATCCTAGCTAAAACCTTCTTAATTATATCAAATCTTTTGCCCACACGATGCATACAGGATGCGCTTATCATTCAACAGCATAATAAAATCGATAAAAAGGCTAACTAAAGCTAAACTGAGACCATCTAAGAAAAACAATGATAAAAGCAAGGCACTATTTGGTAAAAACTCTTTGACACAATATAATATAATTTGATATTATTTTCATAAATAGAATAATTAGGGTAAATGTATCGTGTAAGATATTAAATATCCAAAATTGATGATAAAAACTGCAGGTGATTAATGTTTGAATTTCATGAATATTGATACTTCTAAAATAATCATTATACAAGTATTTCAATTAGTAGGTTACAGCGATCTATGTAGTAAAAAATATATAAAGTACTGACAAATCGGTACTTTGCTTAAAGAGGAGGGATTAAAAATTGCTTACATTTATTACACGAATAAGAAAATATGTAGCAATAGTAGTATTATTCGTATTAGTTACTCAAGCCGTACCGTACAATGCCAAAGCGGCTTCCTATTTTGCAGGAGGTAATGGTACAGTAACTAATCCTTACATCATAGAGACAGAAGTACAGCTTAAGTTAATTGACTCTTTTCCTGATGCCTCTTTTAAGTTAAGAAATGATATTATCCTTTCGAACTATTGGACACCATTGGGTTTAAGTAAAGCTTTTTCTGGGTCAATTGATGGTAACGGATATACTATCATTAATTTATCAGTAATCGACAGTTTTACATATCTGAATGCAGGTTTATTCGGGTCAATTAATGGGGGAACCATAAAAAACCTTAAGGTAATAACTTCAACACAATTTGGAGTAAATTCTACTTGTGCGACCGGATCAAATAATACATATGCTGGGGTTTTGGTAGGCTCCATCACAAATGGAACCTTAATAAATTGCAGTGTATCCGGCAAGGTTAATTTGAAAAATAGTACTAGTTCAGATGGCTATTGCGGAGGTTTGGTAGGTTATTCAAAGCAAAGTACTATTGAGGCATGCTCTTCAGTTGCATCAGTAAATGTTGATATAACTGGGAATGCATATGTTGGCGGATTAATTGGCTATGATGAGTCTATTATTAATAATTGTTCTGCGAATGGTAATGTGACGGTCACAACAAGACAGAACAACAATACTACAAATAATTATATAGGTGGTTTGGTTGGTAAGATATCCGGCTCCGATTATAGTAACTCAGTTGCCAGTCTATCCGGTTCTTTTGCTACAGGAAATTGCCAGATAACCTCTAGAGCAACCGATTTGTACTGTGGTGGGTTAGTTGGATACAATTACTATAGATCGATAAGTAATTGCTATGCAACAGGGAGCATAGATTCAAATCATTATGCTGCGAACCCAAACATAGGCTATTGCTTAGGAGGTCTTATAGGATACAGTAATTATAAAGTAAGAGATAGCTATGCAATAGGTGATATTAATGGATATGGTAGTTCAACTTATGGTCAGTATCATGGTTATGCTGGAGGTCTAATAGGATACACTTATGAATCAACAGCCAATTGTTTCGCAACAGGGAATATTAATGGAACTGTTATTACAAATGCTAATTATGACACAGCTGTATGTGCAAGTGGTGGTCTACTGGGAACAGTCTTTGCATCTACGATTTCTAATAGTTATGCGATTGGCAATGCCACATCCAGTGCTAATGTCAATGTACCTAATTCAACTGCATATTCCTATGCCGGAGGTTTTATTGGGTATTCCCAAGGAGGAACTGTAACCTGTTGCTATTCAGCAGGAAAGCCGACAGCAGCTTGGAAAGGTGGATTAATTGGTATGACTACCAATGGTGGAGGCAGTCAAGGAGCTGTTATTAATTCCTATTATAATACCACTACTTCGGGATTGTTTGATACAAATAAAGGCCTTCCCCTTGCTTCCGATAATATGAAAAGTTCTCTTTATTATTCTACCTGGGATTTCAAAAGTATATGGAAGCTCGACCCTAATATTAATTCTGGATATCCAAGTTTTCGCATGAAGAGCATAAATTTAAAGGAAACTAGTATCGATTTATATGAAGGGGAATCATATAACCTGCTATATAATATACTTCCGATTACAACTCATGACCAAGAAATTGAATGGGTATCCTCTGATGACAATATTATTACTGTAACGAATGGTATCATCACAGCTAAGAAATCGGGTGTTGCCTCCGTTCTTATATCACCAATAATGAAGGATACGGTTGCGGTATGTATTATAAATGTATTACCTACATCTGATAGCAAAGTAGGCTCGCCGATATTTACCTTTCCTAGTGGAGAGGTTCCTAGAGGAAGTGAAATCGAACTTTCTACTAATACGACAGGTGCAGATATATACTATACGGTTGATGGATCTGCTCCAACAATATCCAGTATTAAATATGTAGATCATATTACATTAACCAAAGATTTAACCATTCGCGCTATTGCCATGAAGAGAGGTATGAAAAATAGTAATGAGGTTTCGGTTAATTATACAGTGATTGATCCATATGAATATGTTAAGGATCCGTTAGCAAACTATTCGTCGGGACAGGTATATATTGGAACGGCAATCAAATTATCTAGCATTACCAAAGGGGCAAAGCTATTTTATACCTTAGATGGTACGTCACCAACTACCTCTAGCATGCTATATAATGGAGATATTATTATTAATAAAGACACAATATTATCAGTTATTGCAATAAAAAGCGGCATGTTGGATAGCAAAAAAGTCATCTATACTTATAAGGCAATCCCAAAGCCCGAGAAAGTACAAGTCCCGGTATCCAGCCTTCCATCCGGTACGATAAAAGCCAATACCAGTGTGACATTAACTTCAAACACTGCAGGATCATCCATATACTACACGACAGATGGTTCAACACCAACTACCGCCTCTAGCCAATACATTAAACCGATTATCATTACGAAGGACACAATCCTTAAAGCGATAGCGGTTAAGAATGGCATGGAGAATAGTAATATCGCAATTTTTCAGTATAAGGTTCAAGTGATTAATGTTACAAAGATAAATCTGAATAAAACATCATTAACCATGAATAAAGGAACACGTTTTCGACTAATTGCAAGCAAGTATCCAACCAATGCTGTAAATACAATCAAATGGACAACTTCTTCCAATAAAGTTGTAACAGTTGATGCAAACGGTAATATTTTAGCCGTTGGCAAAGGGACTGCAACAATTACCGTCACTGCATCGAATGGAATAAAAAACAGCTGCACAATAAAAGTATTAATTCCGGCAACTTCTATTAAACTTAATAATAGTTCCATCACTTTACAAAAGGGAAAAACATATCAACTTAAATCAACGATAACTACTGGATCTACCGATAGTGTAACTTGGCAATCCAGTAACAAATTAATTGCATCTGTAGATAAATTTGGTAAGATTAAAGGAATAAAAAAAGGGAAAGTGACTATAACCGCTAAGACTACGAGTGGGAAGATCGCGAAATGTACCGTTACAATAAAATAGATATTTATAACCAACTTCAATTAATTCTAGATTAAAAGAACATTCTGGAATAGATGAAAACAAAATGGTAGTGTAAAGTAACGTATGAAAACCTGTAGCCTAAAATAGGCTCACTCAGAACCTTGAAAATTGCTAAATATAGTTTTAGGGTAGACTACCGCCGCTCTTGACAGCATGACAAAACAATGCTCC